>Ga0207428_10000780_pt1 | contig 36098 bp, 40 predicted proteins | sample RhiMethybrSRZTD1_FD_187600 | JGI IMG/M metagenome (GOLD analysis project Ga0207428, IMG submission 187600) | Populus rhizosphere microbial communities from Tennessee, USA - Rhizosphere MetaG P. TD hybrid SRZTD1 (SPAdes) (version 3) | ecosystem: Host-associated > Plants > Roots > Rhizosphere >...
ACATCACGGTTATGAGGCTCCCATGAATCTCGGAATCGCCGGCCGCAAGGCCATCGTCTGCGCATCAAGCCGTGGCCTTGGAAAGGCCTGCGCACGCGCACTGGCAGAAGCCGGTTGCGAGGTGGTGATCAATGGCCGCGACGCCAACAAGCTCGAGACCGCTGCGGCCGAACTCTCGGAAACGGTCGGCGTCAAGATTATTCCGGTCGTCGCCGACGTTGCGACTGCCGACGGCCAGAAGGCCCTGCTCGCCGCCTGCCCGCAACCTGACATCTTGGTCAATAACAATGCCGGCCCACCGATGCGCGACTTCCGGGAACTGACCCGTCAGCAAATGCTCGATGGAGTTATCGCAAACATGGTCGTGGCCATCGAGCTTATCCAGAAAGTGATCGACCCGATGTGCGAGCGCAAATTCGGCCGGATCGTCAACATTACGTCGGGGTCGGTAAAGATGCCGCTCGCCGGCCTCGATTTATCGTCGGGGGCTCGCGCCGGACTCACGGCCTTTCTCGCCGGTGTCGCGCGCAAGGTGGCGGACAGGAACGTCACCATCAACAATATCTTGCCCGGCGCCTTTGACACTGACCGCTTGCGGAGCACATTGAGCAAGACCGCCGAGCAGCAAAACAAGAGTGAAGCGGAAGTCGCGGCCGCCCGTATGGCCGGCATCCCCGCCAAGCGCTTCGGCAATCCTGACGAATTCGGCGCGGCCTGCGCATTTTTGTGCGCGGCGCAAGCCGGCTACATCACGGGTCAGAATCTGCTGATCGACGGCGGCACCTTCAACGGCGCCTTCTGAAATGCGAAGGCCGGCATCGGCTGCCGGCCTTGCACCCCAACCCCATCACAATGCGCTACTTCATGAACGGCTTTTTGACCGAAGGCTCGAGGTCGTCGAAGCGAATGACGGCCGAAGCGGAAAACAAGTCGCTATGCGCGCTGACGGTGCCGACATAATTGGCCCCGGCAAACGACGGATTGCCCGACGCGGCAGTAATGTTGATGTTTGGATCCTTTATCCAAAGATGTGTATAGGCGAGATCGAAACGCATGAATGGGGCAACTTTCCAAGAAAGGCCCATGGATGCCCAGAAACGGTCATTGTCCGGCAGACGTGGCGTGCGCACTTGGTCGGTGATGGGAGAGATTTCATAACCGACACCACCGCGCAAAGTCAGTCTTTCATTCCAGCGATACTCGGCGCCGGCCGAGAAGAACCAGCCATCATCATACTGGAAGGGAACTCGAAAGACGTTGGTACCTACCAGCGCCGGAGCGCCGTTCAATTGATTAACGGTGACCGTGCCGATCCGACTCCAGTTGGCCCATTCCACGGTACCCATAACCGTCCACTGCAGGCCTACCTGCTGGCGGATGCCGAGCGAAACGATATCGGGAAGCTTGAGCGTCGTTTCAACCGAACCTGGTGTCGAGAAAGGAACGTTAAAAGCCGCTCCCACAGGCAGCAGCATCGTCCCCTGGATGTTCTGATCGATCTGCGAACGATAACCAAGGCCAATCGACGTCGTTGGCGTCGGCGTTAAGGTAACGCCTGCTGTGCCGCCGAATCCGTAGCCACGACCTTTGAGGGTAAGGTCCTGACCAGGCAACGTTAAGCCTTGAGTGAAATTGACATTCATGTACTGGATTTGGACACCCGCACCGATGCTGATCCAATCATTGATACGGTAAGCAATGCTGGGTGTCGCATTGTAGGATCTGATCGTACTGTCGCCCGAATAATTCCGGCCTGCCCACGTTTCGGGAGTGCTGACGGACAATGCAAATGGTGCGTTTATGGACAGGCCGAGCCAAAGGTTCGGGCTAATCTGATAAGTCGTGTAGCCGTTCGGGACCGCGCCCGTTTCTGCGCTATTGGACACGCCGCCAAAAGGAAGCAGTGTCGGGGTAGTGCCGGCTTGTGGAGTCTGGCTCGCTTTCGGAACGATGACGCTAAAGCCATTTTCGCTGACGATACCCTTGAACTGGGTCATCGTTGCCGGATTCCAGAACATCGACGAGGGCGAACCGCCGGCGGCAACGCCCGCAAACGAGGTTCCTTGCCCGTATGTGCTCTGCTCGCGAATTGCGAAGGCGCCGGCATTTGCCTGGGCCGTGGCGATGACCAGAATTCCGAGCGCAGTCCCCGCCCGAAGTGTGCCCATCCATCCAAGACGTGACATTGATTGATCCCCCGCCCGACTCCGCCCCGTTAGAGCCATCGTGATCCGACGTTGCACGACGGACAATAGCGGCCGCCTTAAAAAACGCAGGAAACGCACGACCTTACGCAAAAAGACTGCGGCTGTTGCGGCGATGACACAGCAATTTGTCGCACCGCGGAACCCCGGGAACCGGTTACCGATCAATGATTTGCAGGCCGGATGCGGGTATGCCGAAAGCCGCGCTGGCGGCGGCCTTTTCGCGGTCTACCGTGCTTTTTGGCGCGTCAGGCGGCGAGAAATTCGACGCCAAGACGCGTGTCCGACCGCCAGACGACGTGGCACGCCTGCTTGAACTTGTCGTAACCGACCACGAGAACGAAATCGTTCGGAATGCCGACCTGGCTGCTCACCTCAAGACAGGCACCCACGGGGGACATATTGCGCACCCGGCAATCGATACCGCCGGCCCGGTTAAAGCTGATGCTGCCGGCCTTGAGCGTGCGCCCGCGTTGTACTTTTCGTCTTTCTTCCATTGCTGCCTCCGTCGTCAGTTGGCATCCGCGCTGCTCGCGCGGCCTCGCCATGGCCTTCGACGTCTGACGGAAACGGCCAATTGCACACTAGGTCCGCCTCTTTATCGGGCAGTGAAAAGGATCATCAAAAGACCGCTAAAACTTTTAGAATCTGCTAACCATGGCCGACCTCCGGCAAAGCCTCTGATCCAACGAAGATTTTTCGCGGTTCGAATGCCTGCGCGGGCTGCAAAGGAGGGTTGCTCCCGACATGCCGCCATGCATGATGGCGCCGGCCTGCCTCTCAAAACTCAAAAAACAAACGCCCCGAAGGAGACATCTGAAAATGAAGCTTGTCCGCTATGGCGCGCCCGGCCGCGAGAAGCCCGGCATCATCGGTGACGATGGAAAAATTCGCGATCTCTCGCGGATCGTGAAGGACATCGACGGTGCGATGCTGGCTTCGGGCGGCCTTGCAAAGATCAAGAAAGCGAACCTGAAGCGGATGAAGCCTGTCTCCGGCAAGCCGCGGCTCGGCCCCTGCATCGGCAATGTCAAAAACTTTATCGCCATCGGTCTCAACTATTCCGACCACGCGGCAGAAGCCGGCATGCCGATCCCAAAGGAACCGATCATCTTCAACAAGGTGACGAGCTGCATCTGCGGGCCGAATGACGACACGATCACACCGCGCGAATCCGGCAAGCTCGACTACGAGGTTGAGCTTGGCATCGTCATCGGCAAGCGCGCGCGCTATCTCGCCAAGGACAAGGCGAAGGACGCGATCGCCGGCTATTTCCTCTCGAACGACGTGTCGGAGCGCGTATTCCAGATCGAGCGTTCAGGCGGTCAATGGGACAAGGGCAAAGGCTGCGAGACCTTCGGCCCGATCGGACCGTGGTTCGTCACCAAGGATGAAATCAAGGATCCGCAGAACCTCGACATGTGGCTCGACGTGAACGGCGAGCGCCGCCAGCGTGGTAACACGCGTACGATGATCTTTGGCTGCGAACATCTCGTCTGGTACTGCTCGCAGTTCTTCGTAATGGAACCGGGCGATATCATCATCACCGGCACGCCGCCTGGAGTTGCGCTCGGCATGAAGCCTGCTCCGGTATTCCTGAAGCCGGGCGACGTCGTCACGCTCGGAATCGCGAAACTCGGAGAACAGCGGCAGAAAATCGTCGCAGCGAAATAATTTCTGCCGGCGAGCGACAAGCCGTGCTGCGCATCCTGATCACACTCGCCGCGCTTGCGTGCTGCGGCTCGCCGGCTTTTTCCGAGACGCTCAATTCATTCCGCCACGCGCACGGGCTGCCGGCGCTGCAGCGTAACGGTTCATTGCAAGCATTGGCGCATCGCCATGCCCAAAGCATGGCGATGCGCCGGACGATCGATCACTCCGGTTTTTATACCGAGCGCGGCAAAGCCGGCGCACGCGCGGAAAATGTAGCAGCCGGATGCACGAGCGAAAGCTGCGCCATTGCTTTGTGGGCGGGATCCTCCGGCCATCGCCAAAACATGCTGCTGCCCGACGTCCGCAAATACGGATTGGCGTCGTCCGGGCATTACTGGTGCCTGGTTCTCGGCCGATAGTGCAAATTGATTCAAACTCGTTCGCGAGTGATGCACAAAAGCCTCACCGCGCGACAATCGTGTGAATCCCGGCTGATCTCTACCAGGACACCGCCGCCTACTAACAAGGGGCGCTAGCTTCATCGTCGGGGATCGGGGGCGGCTCTGCGACCGTTTCGCAGCGGGGGCGTCTCGTGAAAATCCGGGCTAATCCCAACGGCAAACAGATCACGCGCCTGCTCGTATTGGGCGTCGCTTCTCTCATGCTTGCGAACTGCACGACCGACGACAATGTCGCAAGCCGCGCTGATCGCAAGCACGCTTCCACCTCGCCGCGAATCGCCGCAACCGGCGAGATAGCGCCGAAGAGCGAGAGCATTGTCCGCAAACGCACCGTGAAAGTTGCGCGCGAACATGCCGTGGAAAAGGTGATCGCAGAAAAGACGGCCAGCTATACAGCCGTCGGCGTGGCCTCCTGGTACGGCGAAGACTTTCACGGGCGGCGAACCGCCAATGGCGAGACATTCAACATGAACTCGTTTTCGGCAGCGCACCCGTCGCTGCCGCTGCCGAGCAATGTGCGGGTGACCAATCTCGGCAATCAGCGCTCGGTTGTCGTGCGCGTCAATGATCGCGGGCCTTTTGTCGGCGGCCGCGTCATCGATGTGTCGGCGAAAACAGCGAAGGCGCTCGGCTTCTACGACGACGGCCTGAGCAAGGTCAAAGTAGAATATGTCGGTCGCGCGCAATAAGGCGCGCGCCAACCGCGGCACGCGCGGCAACATCGCGGTGAAAAGCTCGGGCCAACGCACCACGCTACCACCGGCGAGCGATTGACGGACGTGGAAAGTGCCTTACCGAATTTGCAACGCATTGCGGCCCCAATCGCGAATTCCAATCAGCCTTTCTCGTTTTGAATCCCATTTGCGATTCTTTGTACAAAGTGAGGAGGGGACGTATGCGAGGAACCAGGACGGTTCTGGCATCGGGTTTTCTTGCGCTCGTCTTGATCACCGGTTCGTCTGCGTACAGTGCCGCCGACGACTGTTTGGCAAAACCAAACGAGCCAACGCCGCCAGGCCAGCACTGGTACTACCGCATCGACCACGCAAACAACGGCCGCCAATGCTGGTACCTGCGAGCGGAGATCGGCCGTGTCCAGAAAAATGCTCGACAGACGGAAACGGATGCGACCGAAGCGATGGCGCAAACGGTAGAAGCACCGCCGCGGCGGGCAGCAACGCCTGTCGTAGATACGCCTGAAGAAAATGCGGCTCCGGTGGCAGCGCCCATCCCCTGGCTTAATGTACAAAAATTGCCGGACCCGATTCCCTTCGCTCAATCCGCGCCGCGGCAAAAAGCGGCGGCGCAGACCCAATCGGACGGCGGGGCCGCGGCCGCCACATCAGGCGATGCAGCGCCCGAGAGAGTGACCGATCCTCCCGTCACCGTCCCGAACCGCCCTGCCCGGGACAGCAACGCAGCGTCGGCTCATCGCGCAAGAGAGCAGCAGCGTCGGCAACCTGCACAGGCCCGGCCAGAACCGCCGCCCCCTGCCATTGCCCACATCGATCACACTTTCGCTCTGCTGATGATCATGTTCGCGGCACTCGCGATTGCCGGCCCTGCCATGCACTTTGTCGAGCGCCGCCGCCGGCGTGAGGCGGTCGACTTCCGGCTGCCGCCATGGGCGCGCGTGGTCGCCCTGAACGCGCCGACACCGCGCATTCGCGTGACGCCGCGGCCGTACGCCGGGAAACTGCCGGCGCCTATGCCGATAAGGCCGCCTGATCAGACCGAAAGGCTGGCGCATACACTCCAGCAACTCGTGGACCGCCTGCAGACAGCCGACCGGCCCAACCTCGCGGACGCGCATCGATGTGAGAGCCCGGTGAGAAGGCAACCCGGCTGCCGCTGACGGCGGCGCCGGGTACAAATTGGTCAGCGGCGGAGACCCTTTTCCTTTTTTTCCGCATCCTGCGCGCGCGTCTCCCAGGCGTCGGCAATTTCCAGCAAGGCTTGCCGGTCCTTTCCGCTCATTTGGCTCGCGATGCGGATACATTCCGCCGCGTATTTCCTGAATTTTTCCGACTCCTGCAACCTGGCCTCCTCAGTCGCAGAGGCAACGCCGATTTTTGGAACTTTGTTCTCCAACAATTTTGTGATGTGAAATTGCAAGGAACCAATGGACCCGGACGAGACTTCTACCGCTGCGTGTCGGGGAGGGTTGGTTGCCGTTTTTTTCCGCTGTCGATTACCGTCGATATGCCGCGGAATGCGTGAGGTTGGCGCAACAAGTCGCCGACCCCGACGACAAGGTACGGCTCCTCGACATGGCTGAAACGTTCCGAGAACTCGCCGACAAGAACGATGCCAGGCACTCAGGCACGCCTGACGATTGATCGCGCCTGCAGCTCCGGTGGTGCCATTCTTTCGCCGGAACGGAACCGGCGGAGGTGCAGCGGGTTTCTCAGATGCGCCAGGTGAAATGCCATGACAGTATCAATTGCCATGCCCGAAAGCCGAAGGTGCCGGGAGCGGGCGCTTGAGTGCCGCACCGTCGCCGGTCGTCTGCGGGTGCAAAACACGCGCGACCAGATGCTGAGGGTTGCCGCCGACTACGAGCGCATGGCGCGCGACGCCGAACACCAGGAAATCGCCCAGGGCTTGTCGTACCTAAGGGCGCTTGTCGTCAGACAGCGTCACGGCGGGCAAGCCGCCTAAAGACCCGAATAGCCGCAACGCGCCTCTCCTTAATCATTCGTAAACCATGTGGGCGCACCATCCTACCGTACGCGCGCAACCGCTGGTGGGAACTTTCTGTGCGGACCAATCGTAGCTGGCTCTGCCTGCTTGGAGCAGCGTTCGCATGTTGTCTGAATACGCACGGCCACGCGGAAGACGGCGTATCCAAAGACAGCATCCTCTTCGGACAGGTCGCGGCGCTCAATGGCCCGGCGCAAGCGCTGGGCCAGGGAATGCGCGAGGGTATTCTTGCAGCATTTGAGGAAGCCAACCGGGCCGGCGGCATTAATGGCCGCAAGCTCGAGCTCAAGTCGATTGACGATGGCTACGAGCCCGAAAAGACCATCGAAGCCACGAACAAGGCGATCAATGACGACAAGGTCTTCGCGCTGGTGGGCGCTGTGGGAACGCCGACGTCGAAAGCCGGCCAGCCAATCGCGACTGCCGCCAAGGTGCCCTTCATCGGTCCTTTCACGGGCGCGGAATTTCTCCGCAATCCGTTCAACCGCTACGTGGTCAATATTCGCGCCTCGTATTTTCAGGAGACCGAGGCCTGGGTCGAGCACCTGACCAATGATCTTGGTGTTACCAGGATCGCTATCCTGTACCAGGACGACGCGTTCGGTCTTGCCGGCCTCGCCGGCGTGAAGAAGGCGATGGAAAAGCGAAACCTGTCGCTGGTCGCCGAAGGTACTTTCAAGCGCAACACCACCGCTATCAAGTCGGCATTGCTCGAAATCATGAAAGGACAGCCGCAAGCGGTCGTAACGGTCGGGCCTTACAAGCCGATCGCCGCATTCATCAAGCTTGCGCGCCAGCTCAAGGTCGATGCGACATTCGTCGCCATTTCTTTCGTAGGGTCAGACTCCCTCGCCCAAGAGCTCGGGAGCGAGGGTGCCGGCGTGGTCGTGAGCCAGGTCGTGCCCTTCCCCGGCGACAAGTCATTGCCGGTCGTGGTGTCGTACCAGTCCGCGCTCGCCGCCGTGAACGAGAAATCAAAACCTGGATTTGTGTCGCTCGAGGGCTATCTCGCCGGCCGACTGGTTGTCGAAGCGATCAAACGAATTCCAGGCGAGCCTACGCGTGAAGCATTTCTGGACGTCATAGAACGCGAACCGTTCGACCTCGGCGGCATGAAACTCACTTTCAGCGCAACGCAAAATCAGGGGTCAACTCGGGTCTATTTCACCGTGCTGCAATCAAATGGCCTTTTCCAGCCGGTCGCGAAGCTCGTAAAGACCGTCGCAAAATGACGACCAGCGTATAACCGAAATGCTCATGCCCACGACCAACCCGCCGGCAAAACAAGCTCAAGGCTCTCGCGCCTCAGGCTGGCTGTCCACCATTCGCGCCCGGCTGTACCTCGCTTTCGGCTTCGCTGCGGCGCTCACGATCATCGGTGCGTCCATCGCGTTCTATGAATTCACAATTATCGGATCCACGACCAACGAAATCGTCTCGCGCAGCCTTCCGGCCACGGCGGTATCGCTTCGCCTCGCGGAACAAGCAAGCAGTCTAGTGTCCTCGGGCCCACGCCTGATGACCGCCGGAACCGACAAGGTCCGCGCGGAGATCCTGGCCAACATCAACAAGCAAGAAAAAAATCTCGAGGATGGCATCAGCCAGCTGGAGGCGCTCGGTATCGGCAATGCCGACAACATAGAGCTGAGCCGCAAGGCCCTGGCGCAGCGCCTCCAAACCCTCAATCAGGCGGTCTCAAACCGAATTTCCATGTCGAACGAGCGGTCTTACCTGGCCTCCTCGGTTCGTGCCGCCCATGAGGCGCTCCTGATAGGGCTCGCGCCGGCAATCGACGACGCAAATTTCGACCTGATGATGAACGCCAGGCAGGAAGGCGCTGTGGCGATTGAGACGCGGCTCGAATACCTCCGCCGGCTTTTGGAGACTGAATCGGAATCGAACCTGCTGGCCGGCCTGTTGACCGAGGCTTCGCTCGTCAGCGATCCAAGCCGCCTGGAGCCGTTGCGCGACGTCATTGCGTCCGCCCAACGGAAGATAACCAAGAACCTGAATGCAATTCCCGATCGGGCGCAACAGGAGAAGCTGGCCGCGCTTTACAAGCAGCTTGGCGCCATTGGCGCGGACGACGGGATCATTGCCGCGCGGGCCTACGAGCTCAATCAGCAACACGAGGCGCAAGTCGCATTCGCGGCCGCACAAAAGGACGCCTCGAAGCTCAAGCAGGCGGTCGACGCCCTGGTCGAACAACAAGGCACAACCGCGCAACACATATCCGGCTACGCAAGCAACCAAATAAGCTCCGGCAAGTTTATCCTCACCGTCCTGTCCATCGCTGCGGTCCTTGGCGCGGCATTGGTCGCATGGCTTTACGTCGGTCGCAGCGTCGCGCGGCGGCTTGGCTTCCTCAGCGATGCGATGCGGCGTCTGGCCAGTGGCGATCTCACCGTCGATATCCAGGACACCCGCCGCGACGAGATCGGCGACATGGGGCGCACGCTTTTGTTCTTCCGCCAGGCAACAGCCGACGTGGCAAGCGCACGCCGCAGGGAAAGCGAGCAGACGCGAACGCTGGAATCGCGCCGGCAGCTCGTCGAGACCGCGACGCAGGAGTTCGAGCGAGCCGTGTCCAATATCGTTCAGACGCTCGACCGCGCCGCTGGTGCGATGGATACCTCCGCGCGCGAAATGGCCAACAGCGCCGGGCGCAATCAGGAGCAGGCGCTCGCGACCGCGGCGGCGTCGGAGCAGGCGACGACAAACGTCAGCATCGTGGCAACGGCCGCCGAGGAAATCGCCCAGTCGATCGAGCACATTGCGGCCCGCGTTGCGAATTCGGCGAACGTTGCAACGCAGGCGACCGACGAGGCGAAGGCCATCACCGAGGCGGTCGAAAGCCTGTCGGCCTCGGTGGATGAAATCGGCGAAGTCAGCGACCTCATCAGCAGCATTGCCGCACAAACGAACCTGCTTGCGCTCAACGCGACGATCGAGGCGGCCCGCGCCGGAGAAGCGGGGCGCGGCTTTGCCGTGGTCGCACAGGAGGTCAAGGGCCTCGCCGGACAGACCGCCAAGGCGACCGAAGAAATCACCCGGCACATCGTCTCGATCGAGCAGACGACCGCACGGTCCGTCAACGCGATCAAGAAGATCGCGACCACGATCGAACAACTCAGCGAAGTCGCCAATGACGTTGCGGTGGGGATGCGGCAGCAGGATGCGGTGACGCAGGAAATCGCACGCAACGCCGGCGCCGCTGCCAAAGGGACGCGCGACGTGTCTGAAAACATCACCGAAGTCTCGAACAGCGCAATCAAGACCGGCCAGATCGCCTCGACGGTTCTCACGGCGGCCGCCGAACTGGCCGATCAATCTCACCTGTTACGGCGCGAGGTCGAACGCTACCTGGCGCAGCTGCGCGTGGCGTCGTAGCCGCCACCTCGTTTCAGAAATTTTCCTCGGAACGTGGCGACAGGCCGCCTTTACGCGCGCATCCGTACTCTTCGCACAGGTAGGAAAGGTCGCCCTCGCAGGCGTAGCCAGTGACCGGGCATAACTCGCGCTGCTCCTGGCCGTCATTCGGCGCAGTCGCTGCAAAGAACCAGGGATCCTCCCACAAAGACTTTCCCACCACGGCCTCCATCCGCCGCCATCAATCCGAATACGCGGTCATTGGACCGATCTCAATCGGGACATCGGTTTCTGTCGCGCTCGATCAGGAAGCGTTTCATGGCGTTCAGCTGGACAGGCGAGTTCGCCACGGATGATCCAACGGCAGGAGGTGCGCATGCCTTACGATCACGAGATGGGCTTCGCGGCGCCGTGATTCCTTCAGCGCGGCCAGGAAGCGCGACAACAGAGTTCTACGTCTCCCGGTCCGCCCAACTTCGAGGAGGGTAGCGGCGGGGGTACGGACACCCATTGCGACATTCATGAGATTCTCCTTTTCAGGCTCGGTTGCGTGCCTGGCGGCTTCACCGCTTCATGATGACGACTTCCAGATACTCGCTCGGCACGACCATGGTGCCGTCGTCCGCCTTGTTCATGCGGCCGATGAGATCGAAGAGGTCTTTCTCCAGCGCGTTCTGCTTCCGAATATCGAGAGCTGCGAACGCTTTGAGGGTCGGACCATAGAAGGTCCTGAACACGTCGAGGAAGTGCTCCGGCGACCGGTAGCGGAAATTGAAATGGCGCGACTCGGTCTTGACCCAGACCGCGGCCGAGCCGAACATTTCCGTCAAACGCGCGCGTGTGCCCCAGAGCAGCGGAGATTTCGCCGCCGCCGGAGGCGCGATGTATTTTCCGAGCGTCTTGAACAGGTGACCGATAAAGCCATCCGGCGTCCAGTTCGTAAGACCGATCTGGCCGCCCGATCGGCACACACGCAGGAGTTCCGAGGCGGCACGATCCTGATTGGGCGTGAACATGACGCCGAACGTGGAGACGACCGTGTCGAACGCGCCGTCGTCAAATGGCAGCGCCTCTGCATCGGCGACCCTGAATTCGATCGGTAGACCTTCAGCCAAAGCACGCGCACGGCCGCGCTCAAGAAGGCCTGCCACGTAGTCGGTTGAGATCACGTCGCACCAACGGCGCGCCGCAGCGAGGCTCACCATTCCGTTGCCGGCAGCGACGTCGAGCACCTTCCGGCCGGAGCGAAGATCAAGCGCTTCGCAAAGCTCCTCACCGACTATTTGCAGGGTCGTGCCCACGACGGCATAGTCGCCCGACGACCAGGCTGCGTGCTGGCGGGCTTTGATTGCAGCAAGATCGGCTGATGTTGTGGGACTGGCTGGCTTGGTACCTGTAAGGGTCGCGACGTTCATCGGCATCTCCTGTCCAATTTCCAACATGATTGGGGGGTGAGTACCGGCAACTCGCGCGAAAGGCTTTGCCCAGGCCTTGATTTGTTCTTGAGGCGGGCTTGATTATTTCGCGAGACCCTGGCTTGCAGTGGTGGGGCGCCAATGCAGTTTCTCTTTGGCGATCATACACTTGACGCCGATCGGCGCGAGCTGCGCCGTGGCGCCGAGCCCATTTCCGTCGAGCCGCAGGTCTTCGACCTGCTGATTTACCTGGTCGAGAACCGGGACCGAGTCGTCAGCAAGGATGACCTGATTGCCTCGGTTTGGGGCGGGCGCGTCGTTTCCGATTCAACGCTGACGAGCCGCATCAATGCCGCACGCAAGGCAGTGGGCGACAGTGGCGGCAATCAGAAGCTGATCCGCACCATTGCGCGCAAAGGCCTGCGCTTCGTGGGCGACGTGCGCGTGACACCATTGGGCGCAGACCCACCCCACCTGATGTCCCATTCGCAAGAAGACGTTCAGGAACCGTCGCGTCCGGCCCTGCCCTTGCCCGATCGGCCCGCCATCGCGGTGCTGCCATTCGTGAATCTCAGCGGCGACCCCGAGCAGGAATATTTTTCCGACGGAATCAGTGAAGACATCATCGCGGCCTTGTCGAAGCTACGCTGGTTCTTTGTGATCGCACGCAACTCGTCGTTCACGTTCAAGGGCAAGGCCGTCCACATGAAGCAGGTCGCCGAGGAGCTCGGCGTCGGCTACGTCGTCGAAGGCAGCGTGCGCAAGAGCGGCGAGCGCGTGCGCATCACCGCGCAGCTCAACGAAGTCGCAACCGGAACGCACGTCTGGGCCGAGCGGTATGACCGTGATATCGCCGACGTTTTCGCGGTGCAGGACGAAATTACGGAAGCCATCGTCGCGGCGATCGAGCCACAGCTCTATGCCGCGGAGAATTTCCGCGCGCAGCGCAAGCCGCCGGACAGCCTGGACGCGTGGGACCTTGTGATGCGGGGGTTGTCACACTACTGGCGGCTGACGCGGCAGGACAACATGGTCGCGCAGGCCATGCTGGAAAAGGCAACCGCCATCGACCCCAATTACGGGCAAGCCCTCGGCGTGCTCGCTGCCGCCCATACCTTCAGCGCCCACATGGGCTGGGCCGAAATGTCAAATGCGGTGCCGATCGCCGAACGCGCGGCTATTGCTGCGCTTCGCGCCGACAGCGAGGACCCATGGGCGCACTACGCTTTGGGTAACGTCTACCTTTTTACGCGGCGCTTCGACGATTCGCTCGCCGAATTCGAAACGGCGCTGCGCCTCAATCCGAATTTTTCCCTGGCGCAATGCTACTATGGCCTCACGCTTTGCTACTGCGGCCGCTGGCAGGACGGCGACCTCGCGGCGCGGCGCGCGCTGCGTCTGAGCCCGCGCGATCCCTTCTCCGCTCTCTATTACGGCATTGCAGCCTACTCACAGTACAACGGTCACAACTATGAGGAGGCCATGCGGTTTGCCCGCGAGTCGATCCGTGAACGCAACGATTTTGTCGGTGGCCACAGGGTGCTCACGGCGTCCGCCGGCATGGCCGGGCGCAACGACATTGCGGCTGCCGCACTGCAGGAGCTGCGCCGCGTCCAGCCCAATATTTCGCTGGGCTGGATCTCGAAGGAGATGCCGTTCAAGCTCGATGAGGACCGGAAGCATTACCTGGAAGGCTTCCGGCGCGCCGGCTTGCAGTAACGGGCAAACCTGAATTCAGTCAATCCGACAAGGCTCCGAGCCCGTATACGACTCTCATCACCGGGCTCATCTGAAGTCCGACCCGGTTAAACCACCCCGCAAACAGGTTCAGAATCACGCCGCTGCGGTAGACCTGCGCCAGGCCCGTGTTCACGGCGAGGCGGAACGCCCAATCGCCGCGCGGCAACCCGATCCCATAAGGCTCCACCGACAAATCATCGGGCAGCATCATGAACGCGTCCGGATTCTTAAACTTCGCACCGACGAGCAGAAGCTTGTCGCTGGCAAAGCCGTCGGCGTTTCCGCTTTCCAGCAGCGCGATGGCTTCCGGCCCATCCTTGACCGAAACGACCGTCGCTTCGATCTTCTGCTGCTTGATCTGCGTAATGATCGCCTGCTCGTTCGTCGTGCCGGAGGCAACCGCGATTTTCTTGCCCGCCATATCGGCAAAACTTCGGATATTCGCCGTCTTGCTCACCACGATGCCGGTGCTTTCGATGAAGATAAAACTCGAAAAATCAACTTCTTTCATCCGGCCCAAGGTCACAGTGCTCGAGCCGCATTCCATATCGGCCTTCCCGCTCGCCACCGCCGAGAACCGCGTCTGGAGTGTAACGGGCACCCACTCGATCTTGAGGCTGCCCGCATTAAGCTGCCGCTCAATGGATGTCACCACCAGTTTGCACAGGTCGATTGAGTAGCCGACCGGCTGGTTATCGTTCACGAACGAAAACGGCCTGGCGTCGGTCCGATAGGCGACCTTGATGACCTTTGTGCTTGCGATTGTCTTCAACCGGCTGTTGGACGGGACCTGCGTCTGCGCAGACGCCGCCGTCCCAAAGAAAAGCGCCAGGACTGCAATGGCTACTCGCAACATACTTACCCCCGAATATTGAAGACCGCCGGATCGCGAACTTCTATTTCAATCATAACCTGTTTTTTTCAGTGGTGTTGATCCAGATCAATGCCCGATTACGGGCCTTTTAGTGCGCCTGCTTGAAGACCGTGGGCTTTCAACGGCTTGGTCTTTGCAATAGGATTTTTGGAAGGGGATTTCAGTCGATGACGATGCTCTGCGACACGGTGCCGAGGGTTTTGCTGATGGCACTCGCTATTGTCACGATACTTCGTGCGCAGGGCATCGCTCAAACCTGCAACCCGGCCATCGATGGCACCTACTGCGCCGAGCAGATGGGCAAAAGGCCGAGCGGTGCCGTGACGACCTCCAAGTCGAACCCGAGCCTTGGTGGCGATTTTTTTTCAATCGTGCGTGAAAACGATCCGGCAACCTTCGGTGCCATCACATTCAGTGGTGGATCACGATGCATCGGCCTTCTGCGCCGGAGCAACTGCAATTAAGGGGCTTGCAAAAATGAAACCGACGCAAATCGCGGCCGTTCTTGGCGCCGCGGTCCTTCTGGCCGGCGCGATCGCGCCGATATCTGCGCAGGACAGCAAGGATCGTACCGTCGAGCAATATTCCTGCAAGGACATCATGCGCGAGAGCGGCGCCAATCGCGACGTTGCCATCGCCTTCCTGCGTGGATTCATGCTGGGCAAGTCCGGAAGCACGAAATTCAATCTCGACGTCCTGCACAAGCAAAGCGACGACTTCATCGAGCGCTGCCTGGCCAATCCGGACGAAAAGGCCATGGACGCCATGGCGAAAGTCATCGGCTAGGGAGCGTGGCTTCTATGCGCGGAAACGCGCAATCCCTCGCCGGCTCGTGACTGGGCGGCGTTCGGGGTCGCGTCGGATCGGTTTCACCACTTCAGTTTTGCAGTGATAGCACCTGTAGACGATCGAGCAGCCGTTCGTCGGCACGCGCACAAGCGCGACACCGCAGACCGGGCATGGTTTTGCAGGGGCGCGCAATTCGTTCATGACTGACCTCGTTGCGAGCTGCAATCTCAGGCCGAAGTCCCGAAACCGTCCGCCCGCTGGGATCCCACCCTGTTATGTGGCTGTCTCTGCGAAAAATTCTGACAGAGATCGGCGCCAGCCACGTTGCGCTAAGTCAATTCCCGGTTCCGTAGATGTGCATTCACCGGTCGCGATCCGGATGCTCCGGACCGTCGTTTTCGAAAAGCTTTCGCTGATTGCGGTATTTCGTGCGGGCTAAGCGTGGAGCATCAGGAAAAGAAGTGTCGCGATCCCACAAAGCGCCACGCCGGTCAAAAGGAGCGACCACTCTGCGGGCTTGAGCGCACACACCCTTCCCTCGCTTACAACGTACGCCATCATTGCCGTTACGCGCTGCATTTTTGCCTCCACGGCAAAAGAGATTTTGTTGAAATTGTATCTACGTTGATGCCGTGACCCGCGCTGTGACGCGGATCACGAAAACCCCGATTTAGGCTGGTTAAACGGTCCGCGAATGCCGGCCGTTGTGGAGAACGGCCGGCTACCCGTTGATGCCGTAGCCGGCTAGGGCTGCGGTATTTCCGCAACCGGTAGCGTGTTCATTCCGGGATATCCGGTGTGCAGGTCGTATGTCGATATTGTGGGCTGAATCGAGGTATCCGTGCCGGCAGCAGTCCTGCTTGGCGCTGCGACCAGTTTGGCGATGCCGGCAAAGACCAGAACGGCAATGGCTGCGACTGTGAGTGTTCGGCGCATGAGAGGCTCCTTTCCAGGATGTCCCCGCATCATCCTTGCACCGATGCGCCCATGGGATTTGTGAGCAACCTCACACTTGTCGCAATTTTACGGATGCGGCCGCGGTCGCCTGCTACGGCCACACGAGGCAAATAGGCAGGCGGGTGTGAGATCGTGCCGGCGAGGTCAGCTTCTGTTGAGGCTTATGGACGCTTTCACGACCTGGCCGGCGCCATGCGAGTCGATGATGACGCTTTGATGCTTATTTTTCGTGACCATGACAAGCTCGGCCGAAAAGCCCGCGCTTTCGACGTGAAGCTGCAACCTGTCGCGGCTCATATTACCGACGGCCGTGCCGCCCACGCTGCGCGTGCGCTCCGTCCAGCGGCCGTTGACCTGGTTTTGGCCGTCGACGGCGAACTCGCCGCTGAGGTCGAAATTGTAGCTGTCGCTGGCGCAGCGCAACTGAAGACTAATTTCGTTCGGGGCGCTTCCCTGGCGGTAGTTGGCATTGCAGCGGATGCGCTCGGCCGCGCCGTTCTCGGGCTTTAGCGTTCCAGCACCGCTCCAGCTGCCCGGGAATTCGGCAAAAGGGCCATCCGCGGCAGACGCCGGCAGAGGCGGCATGCCGATTGCCGCAACCAGGGCACAAGCGGGAATAGCAATACGCGCGAGTGCATGGAAAATTCGGGTTCGCAAGGGACGCTTCCCTTTCAAGGTTGGAGTTGATCTGCCCAAATCGGGGCCACCGGCCTCAAACGGATGGGGTGGTTCCGGTTCCGATCAAGAATGCCTGTCTGCCGCCTCCAAAGTCTAGCGGCAATTTTCCGGCCGGTGGTCAGCCAGGGAGCCTTTTGCAACCTCGAGAACGGCTCGGCTCTGACCTACTTCTTTTCGCCCGGCAGAAAGACTCTGAACGGCCGCTTTACCGTGCCGGTGCATGCCCGCGTGAAACTCTTGCCGCCGTCCGTCCAGGTCTGCGTCCCCTTGAGGTCGGCGTGTCGTCGAACGAATGCGCCGCTGTACTTTGCCTCATACTGACGATTAGCCGACTTCCATGAACCTTGCAGCTCGATGTCTTGTCCATTCAGGCTGCCCTTGCCCTGTTCCGGGACAGGCTCGGCTGCGTCGCGCAGGCGTACGACGTGGCTGTAGCGAACGGTGCCGCCCGCAATCGTGACTTCGATCGCCTCGCGGCCTTTGCCGGCTGAAAACGGCAGCTTGTCGCAGACAAGGGTGCCCCGATAAACCGCATCGCGCACCTGCGCCGCGGCCGGCACGGCTGCAGTCACGATCACGGCCCCGGCCAGCATGCCGGCCGCTATTCCTGCCCGCATCATTGCATCCCCCCTAAAAACTTCTGTCGTTGCGACCGTTTTGGCAGCCGTCTCAACCTTGTCCGATAATACTGCACATTTTCAAGCGGGAGGGCATAGGAATTTCGACTGAGACTAGCGCGGCGCCGCGGCGGGCAAGGCGCGCTCCAATTGCTGGACCTTGGCCTTGCTGTCTTCAAGCGCGCCTTCAAGGCGTGAAATATTCTGCAGGAGGCGCTCGCTCGTCAGGCTGAGCAGGTAGTAACCGAACTCCGGGTTCTGGAAATACAACTCGAGCAGCGTCTCGTAGGTGATGCTCAGCACGTCGCCGCTTTCGAGGCACTGGATGGTTTGCGTACGGCGGTTCTTCGGAGCAGCGAAGCCCAGCTCACCCATCAGGCGGCCGGGCGGAAGCTCGATGCCGAGTTCGGTGACCAGAAATTTCCCCGTCACGGTCAGGAACATCTCGTTGGCCACGTCACCTTTGCGGAAAAGGATGTCGCCTTTTTTGTATTTTCGCGGCGTCATATAAGGCCGCAGCCAGTCCATCGAGAGGTCGCCCTGCGCCGAACTCCGCGCCTTTCGCACAAGGGTGAGCATTTGACGCAGGCGGATGATATTGACCGGCAGCGAGAAGAGATAAAGCAGCAGCGTCGAGACCGCGCCAGCGACGACGCCATAGGCGATGAAAAATGCGATGCTGATGATGCCGATGACGCGCAGCGGAACGATCGTGCGCATCATCAGGGTCGCCACGTAGAAGATCGCACCACCAAGGGCGAGCATGTTCGCGGTGTTGATATTCGCCACCGCAATCTCCGTCAGGTGATGGAAGACGCCGTCTATCGAAAGTTTGGCCGGGTCGAAACCCAGATGGATGGTCAGTCTGTCGATCCATGAGGCCTGCACCACGAAATCGTAGAAGCGATCCGTGGCTGAAGAGAGATTTGCGGCGAACATGCGTCCCCCACCGGTGGCATGGGCTATTTCCGGCCGGATAATACAGCGCGGTCGCACGGTAATCGAGTGAGGTGGATCACATCTGTTAATGCCGGGAACGGTATTGCGGCGCCAAAAACCACGCACACTGCCCTCGGAATACGCACCCCGTGGATGCCCCCGCCCGAGCGGCATCACACTGCGGGACCCGCCCCGCCCCGGGCGGCGCCCGGCATCGGCAAGACACCGTCGGCCGGGCCGCCGGTTCCAATGGAACGAGTTTCATCCCCCGCCATTGATCGTTCAGACTGTTGTTCGCGTGGAGGAGCAGCGATGCGTACGTCACTTCGAAGGATTGCCATGGCAGCCGTAGCGGTCATTGCCGTTGGGGCAGCCACAGCGGCCTTGCCCGGGACCGCCGAGGCCAGATGGCATGGTGGCGGCTGGCATGGTGGCTGGCGCGGCCACGGCGGTTGGGGCTCGGGTGGGTTCGGCTGGGGCTTCGCCCCTGGTTTCGCGGTCGGCTTCGGTGCGCCCTATTACAGTGGGTACTACGGCGGCCCGTACGCCTACGGGGGCGACTGCGTCATGCGCCGCCGCTGGGTGATCAACCGCTGGGGTCATCGCGTCTGGCGGTGGACTCGCGTTTGCTACTAGACGTTCCCTTTGGCTGGCCTCCCGCGCGGAGGCCAGCTGCTTCGGGTGTCAGCCTTCGGGCGTCACATGATAGATGATGAGAACGCCGATCACGACGCTGATCAGCAGCGTCGTCAAAAAAAGATTTTCCATTTCGTCGACCCCTTCACGTTGCAATCACGAACAGTCCACGCAATGGAAAATTTCGTCGGGATCGGCGTGCGGCCATCCTTCGCCGAAAGGGAGTTAACGCTCCATGGTGGCTGCTCGATAAATCGGGTCCGCGCCGGGACGACCATCCCTTGGTCCTTGCAAGGAAAAGGCCGGGCAAAGCCCGGCCTTATTCCAATTCGGGGTCAGAACCGTCTCGGACGGCGCCAACTACTTTGTCGTGGTGACCGATGTGGTCGGTGTGCCGGTGGACTGGCCTGCATCGGCGGGAAGATTCGCCCAGGCCGAGAAACCCAATGCGGCTGCGCAGGCAACGATGAGGACGGTACGCATTTGATGTCTCCCTGACGTCTTTTGGTTTCGTGAGTCTGAAACTAGGCGTCCGCGGCGGCACCTTCTGTGTTCAGGATCACAAAGAAACGGATTTAATTTTCCGGCCCCGGCACCAGGACCCTCCGTGCCGGAAGCCCGCAATTCTGCCCGCGAAATAGGCCGATTCCGATCGTTCTGGTTTTAATTAAACCAACTTTGAATCCCTAACAGCTTCCACACCCGCCAACCGTAATGATGAGCACCGACCCGGATACCTTTGTCGTCGAGGGGCTCACAATGGATCAGTCGAAATATCACTCTGTACGCGCTGATATTCTGCCTTTTCCGCACATGTCGCGGAAAGACGAACAGCTGCTGCAGACCGTCCTGAACAACATGTCCCAGGGCGTGCTGATGTTCGATCAGGAAACGCGGCTAATTTTTTGCAACCAACGTTATATCGAATTGTACGGTCTCTCGCCGGAAGTCGTTAAATCGGGATGCCTCCTGCGCGACCTCCTTGAGCACCGGATGGAGCTCGGCAGTTTCTCTGGCGATGTCGACGAATACATCGCACGCCTTAAGGAAGGCATCTCCGAAGGCAAGACCTTCAATCAAGTCGTGAACCTTCCGGACGGGCGCGCTTTCTCTGTTGTGAACAAGCCCCTCACGGGCGGCGGTTGGCTGGCAACCCACGAAGACGTCACCGAGCGCCAGCGCTCGGAGGAACGCATCGCGCACATGGCACGGCACGATGCGCTGACCGACCTCCCGAACCGGACACTGCTGCTCGAGCAGCTCGACCACGAGATCAAGCGCGTCAAGCGCGGCGAGTGCCTGGCGGTGCTTTGCCTCGACCTCGACCACTTCAAGAGCGTCAATGACGCGCTCGGACACCATATCGGCGACGAGTTGCTCAAGCTTGTCGGCGAGCGTTTGCGCGGCTGCACGCGCGAGCTCGACGTGGTCGCACGCATGGGCGGCGACGAGTTCGCCATCATCATGACGCAGATGGAGCAGGCCACCGACGCCGCCGCGCTCTCGAAGCGCATCCGCGAATCGGTGATCAAGCCCTATCAGATCGAAGGCCATCAGATCGTCACCGACATCAGCATCGGGATTTCGGTTGCGCCGATGGATGCCGTTGAGTCGAGCGAGCTGATGCGAAATGCCGACATGGCGATGTACGACGCCAAGGCCGACGGCCGGGGCACTTTCCGCTTCTTCGAGCCGGAGATGAACACTCGCATGAAGGTCCGCCGCGAGCTGGAAATGGACCTGCGCAAGGCGCTCGCGACCGAGCAATTCGAGCTTTATTACCAACCGCTCGTCGTCCTGCAGACCAACGACGTCAACGCGTTCGAGGCACTGCTGCGCTGGAACCACCCGACCCGCGGTTTGATTTCTCCCGCCGACTTCATCCCGATCGCGGAGGAGACGGGCTTGATCGTGCCGCTCGGCGAATGGGTGCTCAAGGCGGCCTGCGCCGAGGCGGTTGAGTGGCCGGAGCACATCAAGGTCGCAGTCAACCTTTCGCCGGCCCAGCTCAACAACCGCAACCTGGTCAACATGGTCAAAGCGGCGCTCGATCAATCGGGAATGTCGCCCCACAAGCTGCAGCTCGAAATCACCGAAACCGTCCTGCTCCAGAACACCTTCACGACGCTCGCCACGCTGCACGAGCTTCGCAAGATGGGAGTGCAGATTGCACTGGACGACTTCGGAACGGGCTATTCTTCGCTCAGCTACCTGCGCAGCTTCCCCTTCGACAAGATCAAGATCGACCGCTCGTTCATCCAGGACCTGTCAAACGGCGCCGAGCCGCTCGCGATCGTCAATGCGGTGGCCGGCCTCGCGAAATGCCTGAACATGACGTCGACTGCCGAAGGCGTGGAAACGCGCGAGCAGATGGAAGTCTTGCAGTCGATCGGCTGCACCGAGATGCAGGGCTATCTCTTCAGCAAGGCTCGCCCGGCCGGCGAGATCCGGCAGTTCTTCACTCAGGGCGTCGTTAAGAAACTCGGGGCAGCCTGACACTGAACCGGTCACGAGAACGGGCCGCCCTCACCGGCGGCCCTTTTCTTTTGGCACGACAAAACCGTCGTACCAGGTTGACCTAGTCCTTTGTTGTACTGGCTTCGTGAAGATCATCATCCGACAGGACGCGCAAGGCCGCTCCATCGACGTCGCTGTATTGACCGCTACGAAGAGCCCATAAAAACGCAAACAGGCCCGTGAGGCCAAGTCCGAGAGCGAGCGGCACAAGGTAGACCAGGACGTTCATCGAGCGCCTCCATTGGCGCGCACGGCATTGAGCGTCACCAGCAGCGACGACCCGGACATCGCCAGCGCTGCGATTAAAGGCGTTACCGCGCCGGCGATCGCGACCGGCACAGCAACGGCATTGTAGATCGCAGCCAGCCACAGATTTTGCGTCATCAGCTTGCGCGCGCGCCGCGCGACAACGATGGCGTCGAGCACCGGCTTGAGCTTCTCGCCCAGGAATACCGCGTCGGCCTGCGCCTGGGTCACGTCGGCAGCAGAGATTGGCGACAACGATACGTGGGCGGCCGCGAGGGATGGCGCATCGTTGAGGCCGTCGCCGACCATCAACACGCGGCGGCCACCAGCCTTGAGCGTTTCGATGCAGGCGATTTTCTCCGCAGGTTTCAGGCCGCCTTGCCATTGCTCGATGTCAAGAGCGCGTGCGACCGGTGCGACCGCCTCGACGTGGTCGCCGGAGAGAATATGCAAGTCGAGCCCGCGCCCGTGCAGCGCATTGACCACATCGACTGCGTCAGGGCGGAGCTTCTGGGCGATCGCAATGACCGCGAAGCGTTTGCCGTGCCGGAAACAGACCGCCGAGGCCTGCGAAGCATTTGACGTGATCACATCGCAGAACTGGGGACTGCCGAGCCGCGTATCGATGCCGTTGATGCGCGCACGCACGCCCTGCCCGGGTTCTTCTACGGCATCGTCGAAAGGCACGCGCGTGGTGGCCTCACGCGAGAGCGCAACCGCGAGCGGATGCCGGCTCGACGAGGCAAGCCGGGCCGCCATCTGCAGCAACTCCGGATCGAGCGCAGCCGCGTTGACGAGGCGCGGCTCCGGCAGCGTCAAAGTGCCGGTCTTGTCAAAAACAACCGTGTCGACCTCCGCCAGGCGTTCGATGGCGTCGCCGGCGTTGAGAATGACGTTCGCCCGGAATAGCGCCCCCGAGGCGACAACCTGCACGGCTGGAATGGCCAAGGCGAGCGCGCAGGGACATGTAATGATGAGCACGGCAATCGCGGTGATGAGGGCGTCATGCACGCTTGCGCCTGCGATCAGCCAGCCCGCCAAGGTCAGCGCGGCCGTAAGATGCACCACGGGCGCATAGACGCGCGAGGCGCGATCGGCGAGCCGCATGGCACGCGATTTCGCGCTGGCCGCTTTTTCCAGCAGCTTCTCGATCTCGTCGATCAGGGCAGTGCCGCCCGCAGCGGTCACCTTCAGCGTGAGGGCGCCCGAATAGTTCAGGCTGCCGGCATAGACGGTGGCTCCCGACGCGACGTCGCGGCGCGCCGTTTCGCCCGTGATCGGGCTTTCATCGAGATCGGATTTGCCGCCAAGCACGATGCCGTCGGCCGGAATGCGCTCGCCCGGCTTCACCAGCACGCGATCGCCGGCCTTCAGCGCCGCGGAAGGCACACTGACAAGCTCATCGCCGATAAGCCGGTGCGCATTCTCTGCTTTCAGAGCTGCCAAATTGCCTGCCACCGCCCTGGTCTTGCGGCGCATGGCATAATCGAGGGCCCGCCCGACCAGCAGGAAAAACAGCAGCATGATGGCGGAATCGAAATAGGCGTGCTCGGCGTGATTGGCCGTTTCCACCAGCGACATTCCGAGCGCAAGGATCACGCCGAGCGAGATCGGTACGTCCATATTGAGCGAGTGCGACTTGAGAGCGCGCCAGGCACTCGCAAAGAATGGCCGGCCCGCGTAAGCCGCCGCGGGCAACGCGATCAGCGCCGAGGCCCAATGGAAGAAGTCGCGCGTTTCGGGCGTTATGTCGGTGACATTTCCCGACCAGACGGACACCGACAGCAGCATGATGTTCATGGCCGCGAAACCTGCGACTGCCAGGCAGCGCGTGAGACGGCGGGCCTCCGCAGCCTCCTGCTGCTCGGCGCGCATCGGCACAAACGGATGGCCGTGATAACCGCCATCTTCGAGCGCGCGGAGAATTGCGGCCGGCTCAGCAAGCCCCGGCGACCAGGCGACGTGCAGCCTGCGGTTCGTGAAGTTCAGCCGCGCCTCGGTTACGCCAGGAACGCTTTTGACCGCATGCTCGATGCGGCCGATGCATCCGCCGCATGCAATACCTTCAACGGCAAGCTCCATGCCGAGCGTGCCGTCTGCCATCGGCTTGGCATAGAGCGAAAGGTCGAGGCTCTCGGTCATGGCTCGCTCATGGCGAATTCAACATCACCCGGCTGCGCGAGCGGAAAACGCGCGCATCATCCTTATAAAGGTCGACAATCAGCTCCCATTGACCCGGCTCCACCCGCGTCATGCCGCGAAAGCGGCCGGCGGAAGCATCGTTGAGCGCGATCAGATGGTCGCGCCGCTCGTCAGCCGGATGCGCAAGCCGTGCCTGCGCAGCGAGGCCGTTCACGGGAACGCCTTTGGGATCCCGCACTGAGATATCGAGGACGGCATTGCCGCCATGATCGCGTGAAAGCTTGCCGTTGACCTGCCAATTCAGCGCGTCTTGCCGTTCTGCCCTGGCGACGTCCTGCCCGAACATCAAACCGGCCTTGTAGGAGCTTGTGGTCTGTACGCCTCCGAATGTGGACATTGCCGCTTTCACCATCACCGCATTGACGGCAAAAACGATTCCGAAAAATCCAACAAAGCAGATCAATACATGCGTGCCGGTCAGCTCGCGTGGCATCTTTGACTCCTCATCCTGGCCCAAAGAAATGATCACGCATCTCAGCGGTCTCACCTGAATCGATATCGATCAACTTGAACAGAATTGAGGTCGACGGCGGTGGCGGCGTGGCGCTGTAGTCGGTGACGACCACGCGCACTTCCTTGGTTTGATCGGGACCGACCGTGATGAGCTGCCGGCCGTCCGCGCGTGGCGGCAGACCGACGAAATCGACGAGTGTCGACGGCAATCCGTCAACGCTCACGATGAAGTCGCGATATTTCAGCCGCTTGTTGACGATGCGAATGGTGTAGCCGTTACGCAGCGCGCCGTCCGAAAGCCGCACGTACATCGGGTTGCGGTCGTGGATGACGCTGATGCCCTCGCTGTCCCGCGTGGCAAGCGTATAGAGCATGATTCCGCCGACCACGACGATGATGCCGGCGTAGAGCGCCGTGCGCATGCGCACGAGCTTGTAGAAAGGCTGCTTCCCCTCGGTTCGCTGTTTAATGTTGAGGTCAGTATCGTAGGCAATCAGTCGGGTCGGTCGCCCGAGCTTGCTCATGATTGCATCGCACGCATCGATGCACAGGCCGCACTGAATGCAGCCGAGATTGGCACCGCCGCGGATATCGACCCCTGTCGGGCATACGTGCACGCATTGCAGGCAATCGATGCAGTCGCCTACCGGCTGGCCTTGCGAGCGCAGCTGCTCGCCCTTCTTGACCGAACAGCGCGGCTCTCCGCGGTCGTAGCGATAGGTCACATTGAGCGCGTATTCGTCGGTGAGCGCCGCCTGAATGCGCGGCCACGGGCACATATACAGACAGACCTGCTCGCGCATGTGGCCGGCGAGCGAATAGGTCGTCACCGTGAGAATGCCGATCCAGGCATAGGCAATGAGCGGGGCTTGCCCCGTCGCAAGGTCTTTCACCAAAGTCGGCGCATCGGAGAAATAAAGAACCCAAGCTCCGCCGGTCCACCAGGCGACCATCAGCCACAAGACGTGCTTCAGCCCTTTGCGTGCATAAGTGCCGGCTGTCCATTTGCGGACGTCGCGCTGCATATGCTCGCGCCGATCACCCTCAACGAACCGCTCGATGGCAAAGAAGAGATCGGTCCACACCGTCTGCGGGCAGAGATAGCCGCACCAGATGCGGCCGGCGACGGCATTCATCAGGAACAGCACGATCGCAGCGAGAATGAGCAGGCCGGTGAGGTAATAGATCTCTTGCGGCCAGAGCTCGATGAAGAAGAAATAGAAACGCCGGTTTGGAAAATCGATCAGAATCGCCTGCGATGGCGCGTTCGGGCCGCGATCCCAGCGCACGAACGGAAGCAGGTAATAGATGCCGAGTGTGACAACCAAAACCGCCCATTTAATATTGCGGAACGTGCCTTGGACGCTCTGCGGATAGATTTTGCGGCGCGGCGCATAGAGCGGAATATCGTCTTCCGGCGGCTCGCCACCGAGTTCCGCTTCCTTCACCAAATTCGCAAGAGCCGGCGCCCCGGGCGCCGGCTGCTCAAGCGACATGGTGGCATGCGCGGTCATTTTTCTCCGCCGCCGAACGTATGCACATAGACCGTCAAGGCTTTGATGGTCGGCTCGCTCAGGCGCCCGCCCCAGGCCGGCATCACCGCACCGCGCCCATTCTCGATACCCTGAACGATGGTTGCCTTGTCCGAACTATAGAACCAGATCTTGTCGGTGAGATTTGGAGCGCCCATCTCGCGGTTGCCCTTCCCGTCGGGGCCATGACAGAGCGCGCAATTGTCGGCGTAGACTTTTTTGCCAAGGCCGAGATCCACGCCCGGCTCGGTGGAAAGATTCGAAAGTGAACGAACAAAATCCGCAACCGCCGAGATTTCGTTGGGCTTAAGGATATTGTCGCGTCCGAAAGCAGGCATGCTGCCGGCACGGCCCTTGTTGTCGCCGGCACGCGCACCATAGCGGATGGTTTGCTCGACATCCGAAAGCTTGCCGCCCCACAACCATTCATCGTCGTTAAGATTGGGGTAGCCCTTGGCGCCACCACCGCCCGCCCCATGGCACGGCGCGCAATTGTCCGCAAAGGCGACCCGTCCCTGCGCCCGGGCAAAGTCGAGCAAGCTCGGGTCGGCGACGATCTCTGCAAGGGAGGCGCTGGCGAGCTTGTCCATCATCGGGCCGCGCTGCTGCTTGAGAGCGTCGAGATCTTCAAGGAGCGCGGTCCGGGTGTGGTAGCCGAACACGCCCTGCGTCGAATTGGTCAATAGGGGCCAGGCCGGATAGACGATCCAGTAGCCCACCGACCAGACGATCGTGATGTAGAACAGCCACAGCCACCAGCGTGGCAGCGGCGTGTTCAGTTCGCGCAGTCCGTCCCATTCGTGTCCGGTCGTCGCGGTGCCGGTCACGGCATCGATGTTCTTGTGTTCTTCGGCCACGGTCAGTCCTCCCGCAGCGGAATGCGCGCCGCTTCATCAAATTGCTTCTTGCGCGACGGCCAGAGCGCGTAAACGAGCACCAGCAAGAACACGACGACAAAATAAGCGAGGCCCCAGGTCTGGGCGAACTCGGCGACTGCACGGTAGGTTGGATCCATGGCGCTCACCGGATGTTGGCTTTGTCGTCGTAGAGCTTGAAGTCGACCTGCGTCCCGAGCATTTGCAGATAGGCAATCAGTGCGTCGGCTTCGGTGATACGCGCCGGATTGCCGTCAAAATCGCGCGCGTTCAATTTCGGATAACGTTTGGCCATGTCGACCGCATCAGGGCTGTCGGTGGTCGACTGCGTGACGACGTCAGCGGCGGCGTTGGCGATCATCTCCGCCGTATAGGGAACGCCAAGAAGCGCCTGCGCTTTCAGATCGTCCGCCATGCGGGCAAAGTCGAGGTTGGTCTCGGCCAGCCAGGAATAGTCCGGCATGACCGAGCCCGGAACGACCGAGCGCGGGGCTTTGAGATGATCGCGGTGCCATTCGTCGGAATACTTGCCGCCGATGCGGGCGAGATCGGGTCCTGTGCGCTTCGACCCCCACTGAAAGGGCTTGTCATACATGCTTTCGGCGGCGAGTGAATAATGACCGTAACGCTCGACCTCGTCGCGCAGCGGGCGGATCATTTGCGAATGGCAGAGATAGCAGCCCTCTCGTACGTAGATGTTGCGTCCGGCGAGCTCGAGCGGCGTGTAGGGCCGCACGCCATCGACTTTTTCGATCGTGTTCTTCAGGTAGAACAACGGCACAATCTCGACGAGGCCGCCGATTGCGATCACGATCAGAATGCCGATGACCAGGACGATCGAGTTCTTCTCGAAGATTGCGTGTCTCGACCAGAGTGACATGAATCCCCCCGCCTATTCCGCCGGAGCCAGCTTGAGATCGGCTGGCGCCTCGGAAACCGTCGCGTTCACGGTTTTCCAGAGATTGAAAGCCATCAGCAGCGCGCCGGCGAGGAACAGGCCGCCGCCCATCGCGCGGATAACGTAGAAAGGATGCATCGCCTCCACGGTCTCGACGAAGGAGTACTCGAGAAATCCGAGGCCGGTGTAGGCGCGCCACATCAATCCCTGGAGAATTCCCGACACCCACATCGCGCTGATGTAGAGCACGATACCGATGGTCGAGATCCAGAAGTGCCAATTGACGAGCTTGAGCGAATAGAGCGGCCGATTCCAGAGCCACGGGATAAGGCAGTAGAGCGCACCGAACGAGATGTACCCGACCCAGCCGAGCGCGCCGGAGTGCACGTGACCGATCGTCCAGTCGGTGTAGTGCGACAACGAGTTGACGATCTTCACCGACATCATCGGACCTTCGAAGGTCGACATGCCGTAGAAGGCGACTGAGACCACCATCATGCGCAGCACGGGATCGGTGCGAAGTTTGTCCCACGCTCCGGACAGCGTCATGATGCCGTTGATCATGCCGCCCCAGGACGGCATCCATAGCATCACCGAAAATGTCATGCCGAGCGTCTGCGCCCAGTCGGGCAGCGCCGTGTAGTGCAGATGATGGGGCCCTGCCCAGATGTAGAGGAAAATCAGCGACCAGAAGTGGATGATCGAAAGCCGATAGGAATAGACCGGCCTGTCGCAGCGCTTCGGAATAAAGTAATACATGATGCCGAGAAAGCCGGCGGTGAGAAAGAAGCCGACCGCGTTGTGGCCGTACCACCACTGCACCATCGCGTCCTGCACGCCGGACCAGACGATGTATGACTTCGGCGAGAAAAGAGAAATCGGCACCGCGGCATTGTTGCCGAGATGCAAGACCGCGATCGTGAGGATGAATGCAAGATAAAACCAGTTCGCCACATAGATGTGCGGCTCGGTGCGCCGCATGATCGTGCCGAGATAAACCAGGAAGTAAACAACCCACACAATCGTCAGGAACAGATCGGCATACCATTCGGGCTCGGCATATTCCTTGGATTGCGTAATGCCAAGGAGATAACCGGTGCCGGCGATGACGATGAAGAAGTTGTAGCCAAGCACGACGAACCACGGCGCGATGTCACCTGCAAGCCGCGCACGGCAAGTCCTCTGCACGACGTAGAGCGACGTCGCGATGAGCACGTTACCGCCAAATGCGAAGATGACAGCCGACGTGTGTAACGGGCGCAGCCGGCCGAAGGTCGTCCAGGGCAGATCGAAGTTGAGGACGGGGAATGCGAGCTGCAGCGCGATGACCAGGCCGACCGTGAAGCCTGCGATGCCCCAGAACACCGCCGCAACCGCCGAGAATTTGACGGGACCCATATTGTAATTTGGCTTGCCGTCGATCGTCAGCGGCGGCGCTTCGACCGGGCGTTCGTAGTACCGGTTGATGATGGCAAATACCGCCGCGACGCCGGCTGCGCTGAACAGGTAGGCGTGGAACGCGTATTCAGGCGTGTATGCTTTGGCCGCGATGACGATCGATAAAAGTGCGAGGGCTACTAATGCAAGTGCTGACCCGCCCTCCCCGATCGTCATTGTTTTCCGGTGGGCAAGTATATTCGCCATGCTGTTACGTCCGTTCTGGTGCCGGAGGAAAAATTCGAAGGCCTGCCAGTACATTATGCCCAGAGGGCCCAGCGCTTTCCTTGATGCAGGTCAAACCGCCAGTCAGCCGCCGCGGGACCAGCCATGCCAACCCCAATGGCGCGGCCCGCTGGTATTGACGCGGGCCTTTTGGGTAGGGGCGGCATGGGCGGGGTGTGTGATCCGCGCGGCGCCGGGCTCGCCGAGTGGCGGTTTCATGCGGATCTCCTGCAATCAAAAATTCGGGAAATATTGGACGCGATGCAGGAGCCCTGCCTTAACGCAGGTCAAAGTCGACGCGCGTGGAGTCACACGGCTGAAGCCGGGCGGTACTACTTTTGATTTTTGATATAGGCCGCGAGATCGGCCGCTTCACTGCGGGTCAGGCCCATATCCGGCATTCGCGGGTGAGGCGTCAGAAGAAAATATGCAAGCGTTCTCTCGTTGAAGTCGGGCTTGCCGGCGACGGCAGAGAATGGCGGCGCCTGTGTCGTACCCCGTTGCTGGTCCGATGCTACAATGTGGCAGGTCGCGCACCAACGCTTGGCGAGCGCCTCTCCTTTGGATGCGTCGGCGGCGCTTGCACCTGTTGCAGCGGCCGCCAGGAACAAGAGGGATAAGGCTAGTCGGCGCATGACATCCTCAAATTTTTGCTACTCGGACTTTAGATCATTGTTGAGTTTCGTGCCAACGACGGGAATACACAGAGCCTAGTCAGCGCTTGCACCGATAATAAGTTGTAGTCCCCATGTCCGGAAACGACGGGAAAATCCGTGTCAATCGGTCATCGCCATCAATCTTGGCATCGACCTGCTGGGTTCCAAGCACCGCTATTTCTGTCGAGCAAAATACAATCAAGCGCAGAACGCCGCCTTCCTCCCTGCGGCTGTTTATTTTGCACGTTCTTGCCTGCCCTCTGATCTGATTTTTCTCTGCTATGAAGCCGCCGCCATAAACATCCGAATTCCGCGTCATCGAGACTCTGCCATTTATTATTTTGAATATTTTGCTGCAGTTCGCCGCATCAGTCGTCCAAGCCCCATCCAACTCAAATGCATTGGCAGAAAAGGTTACAAGGAAGCAGCCACAAAGCAGCAATCGACGTGCCAATTTTGACATAGGCGTCTCCTACATCGCCGCGCTTAACGTTCGAGCCACTTGAGATAGCTGATCAAATCCCCGACTTGACCGGGATCCAGTCGGAACTCGGGCATATTCGGGTGGCCGGAGACAATGCCTTCCCCGAGCGCCTCTTCAAGTGATTCCACCGGATAGCGATTGTGAAGTTCTCGAAACGGGGGCGCCAGCTTGAGCGGACTTGCCGTGACCTTGTCGATCGAGTGACAGCCTGCGCAATTCGCCCTTGCCAAGGTCAAGCCCCTTTGCTGCCGGGGATCCATTTGCGCGTAAGCGCTCACGACAAAAACCAGATTGCAAATAGCGAGCGCCAGCAAACAGGTGGCTACATGAGTTTTTTTAAGAAGTGCGATGCGCACGGGTCGACCTAATAGCAAGATTGACATCTATTTGGAATACACAGCAACGGACCTTGATCTCTATCAATACTGCCGCCTTTGTTTGCGTCATATTGAACAAATATCTATGGAGAGCGACATGACTGTCACGTTGAAACGCATTGCGCTGACTTTAGCCCGATCGAAGGACTTTCCAAATGGGTCAAGTCAGATCGGTTATGACTTTATTGCTCCCCTCGATGGCGATGGCCATATCGACTTGACGGAGTGGAAGAAGCATCGCGCGGCATGCATCGTCCGGCATTTTTCTCTGACAGAGGACGACAAGACCGGATTGCTGGTGCACAAGGCGGGCGGCGCCGAGCACGGGCGGTGGGTGTTTGACTACAATGTCGCGCGTGACGACGACGATGAGGCTGGCTTTTTGTTCGGACACCATGCCTTTGTGCCGGGAGAATATGTTTCAATTAGCGATGCCGGCGGCGTCATGCATACTTTCGTGGTCAAGTCCGTCACTTCGGTTAACCGCTAAGACGCTTTGAGTCGCGAAAAAACGGTCTCGGATTAGGGTGCCGAGACCGTATGTTCGATGTGACGGCTAGCCGTTGAGCACGCCCAGCGCCCGCCGGTTACGCAATACGATATGGCGCGCACTCGCAAGTTTGATTGACGCGGAATTTTCGAGCTCGGTAAGTGTGCGGGAAACCGTTTCGATCGTAAGTCCAAGATAATCGGCGATGTCCTGTCGCGACATTGGAAGCTCGACATCGTTGCCGCCCGGATGACGCTTGGCCATTTCCAGCAAAAAGCTGCCCACTCGCTCTTTCGCAGTCTTTACCAGCAACAAAATGTGGTCTTGAACGCGACGCAACTCCTGGCCGGTCACCGACCACAATTGGCGAGCCGCCTCGCTCTCGCGCTCTGCCAATGCCAGCAGGGCACTTCGTTTGACGACCAGAATTTTTGCGTCGCTGATGGCTTCAGCCGAAAACGAATGCTCATCGCCCGTTTCGAGGCCAAAGATGTCCCCAGGCAAGTAGAAGGCGCCGATTTGCCTGCGTCCATCGCCGAGAACCTTATAGGTCCGGACTGCACCGCTGATGACCCGATATACGTAGTCGGCCGGCTCGTTCTCGCCGTAGATCTCGGCATCGCGGCCGTACGGCATTGCGGCACCCATCAAGCTGATCGAGTCAAAAAACGAACCGCTGTGCGCTCGGGGTGAGGCATTATTTGCGGCTCGGCTAAAACCAGTGCGAATTGCGGTGTGCGTCAACATGGCTGGCCCCTTCAATGGAACTACTGGGGCGTTGGTACGGCGTACGTGGGCTGGAGAAAATTCAGATATGATCCATAAGGGTTATTACGGAGCTCGAAACCGCCGGGTATCGTTGAATTTCCTCATGTTTTGCTTTGGGAGGCATCTCCGCGGCGGGAGAAACAATGGTTGATACGACCCGGCTGTCCCAAAACGCCTCACGGCAGCTGCCCTGGCTTTGGCAGATTCTCGGCAAATCCTGGCGGCCTTACGCCTTGGCCTTGTCTTTGATTGCCGCCACCATCGCCGCTTTGGTGCTTTTCGGCCCGCAGTTTCATGAACCTTATCTCTTTTTGATTCCTTCGATACTTATCGCCGGAATCGTGGGGGGATGGGGCGCCGGATTGCTCGCGACGGGCTTGGGCCTCGCGCTCCATCTTTACTTCGCGGCGGAGTATTTGACCGTCACCGACCCGCAATCGGCAGACTTTGCAGTTGATCTTGCGCGCGCGATCACGTTCACGTCCGTAGGAATTGCAATGGCCTGGTTCGGCGAGCGGCTTCGGGAAGGCTGGCTGCACGCAGTAGAAAGCGACCGCGATAACGCGGCCCGGGCCGCCCATCTCACGTCGATCCTCGACACCGTTCCGGACGCGATGATTGTGATCGATGAACGAGGCATCGTGCAATCGTTCAGCACGGCGGCTCAACGGCTGTTCGGCTATGAGCCCGCCGAAGTGATCGGCAGGAACATCAAAATGATGATGCCGTCACCCTACCGCGAGAATCACGATGGTTATCTCGCCCGGTATTTGAAGACAGGAGAGCGGCGTATCATCGGCATCGGCCGCGTCGTCGTTGGCGAGCGCAAAGATGGATCGACCTTCCCAATGGAGCTCGCTGTCGGAGAGATGAAATCGGGCGACCAGCGCTATTTCACCGGATTTATTCGTGATCTTACGGAGCGCCAAAAGACCGAGGCTCGACTGCAGGAACTTCAATCCGAACTCGTGCATATTTCGCGCCTGACAGCGATGGGTGAAATGGCGTCGGCGCTGGCACACGAGCTCAACCAGCCCTTGTCGGCGATCACCAACTACATGAAAGGATCGCGGCGGTTGCTGGAACAGACCACCGATGAACGCGCAGGAGTGGTTCGAGAGGCCATGGATAGTGCGGCCGAACAGGCACTACGTGCAGGCCAGATCATTCGGCGTCTGCGCGATTTCGTCGCGAGAGGTGAGAGCGAACCGCGCGTCGAAAGCATGGCGAAGCTTGTGGAAGAGGCAAGCGCTTTGGCGCTCGTCGGCATAAAAGATCAAGGCATTCATGTGCGATTCCAGTTGAGCCGGTCAAACGATCGTGTCCTCGCCGACAAGGTTCAGATCCAGCAGGTACTGCTGAATTTGATACGCAATGCTATAGAAGCCATGCATGAGTCACCCCGGCGCGAGCTTCTTATATCCACCACTCCGGCCGAAGACGAAATGTTGATGACCAGCGTCACCGACACAGGCGGAGGAATTGATCCCGAGGTATCCGCTCAGCTCTTTCGGCCGTTCGTAACGACGAAGCGACAGGGCATGGGCGTGGGACTTTCGATTTCACGTACCATCATCGAGGCTCACGGGGGGCGGATCTGGATTGAACCAAATCCCGGCGGTGGCACGGTTTTCCGGTTTACAGTGCGGGCAGTCACCGAGGAGGACGCAAGGAATGCCGTCTGATACCGATATTGTTCACGTGGTTGACGACGACGAAGCCATGCGGGACTCGATGGCATTTTTGCTGCGCGCTGAGAATTTTCAGGTTCAAACTTACGCGGATGCCGCGGACTTTCTCACCGCATTGCCTCAAATCAAGGTCGGCTGTGTCGTGACCGACGTGCGAATGCCCGGCATGAGCGGGATCGAACTCCTGCAACGCCTGCGAGAGCTGAAAGTATCCCTGCCCGTCATCGTGGTCTCGGGCCACGGCGATGTGCCGCTTGCAGTCGAAGCCATGAAGACCGGAGCCTTGGACTTTATCGAGAAACCCTTTGATGACGATGTCTTTTTGCGTGCCGTTCGCACGGCCCTCGGCGCCCAAGCCGTTGACAGTCAGCGTCAGGCCCAGAAAGCGACGATCAACAGCCGTTTGGAATCGCTCTCCAATCGGGAACGGGAGGTGCTCGAAGGGCTGGTCGCAGGCCATCCAAACAAGACCATCGCCTATGATCTTGGGATAAGTCCCCGGACGGTGGAAATCTATCGAGCGAACGTCATGGAAAAGATGCAGGCCAGAAGCCTGTCCGACCTGGTTCGAATGGCACTGGTGGGCGGGCTCCTCGACCGCCGTGAATGACCGAGCCTTCAAAACAATTGCGCTAGATCAAGGCGAAAAGAGCACTATTCAGGTGTCCTGTCGGCGACCGGGCCTCATAACGGCCCTTATGCGTGCGCCGAGCCATGAATTCGCAATCCGGGCAAGGTCGTGGCTATCATTCGATCCTCATCGTTGAGGACGATCGCGCGGTCCGTGAGTCATTGAAGTTTTCTCTCGTGATTGAGGGATTTGCGGTTCGCGCCTACGCAGATGCGGAGCACCTCCTTGCGGAACCGCGCCTTCCAGAATTCGACTGTCTGATTGTCGATCAGAACATGCCGGGAATGAATGGCCTCGATCTGGTTTCAGCGTTGCGAGCACGGCACATCGAGACCCCGGCTATTCTCATTACCAGCCATCCCAATCAAACTGTGCGCGATCGCGCCGCGTCCGCGGGCATTCCTATTATCGAGAAGCCGTTGTTGAATTCTCTCCTCGACCATGTGCGGCGCACCGTGTCGCACGAGCGAAACTAGGTATTACCGGCCTTGGCCGGCTAGTAGTTCCAGGCCAACAAGGTAACTGCCAGAATCGTGCGGATCGCCGACGACCGTAAAGCCAAGCTCCCGGCACATCTCCACCATCGTTGTGTTTTCTTTCAACACCTGACCTTCAATGCGATGTAGCCCCTCGCTGCGCGCGTATTCGATAAGGGTTTGCATGAGCAGCCACCCGAGGCCCTGGCCTTTCACATCCGACCGGACCAGGACCGCATATTCGGCCCGGTCGTAGTCGGCATTGGCGTGCAGCCTCGCAACGCCAAGCAAATCGTCGCTTGCTTGGTCAATTGCAACGAAAGCCATGGCTCGCGCGTAGTCGAGCTGGGTCATACGGGCGATGAATGCATGACTGAATTCTTTCATGAGGGTAAAGAATCGAAGACGCAAGTCATCCGCCGTGACCCGGGCAAAGAAGGGAGCGTACAATCGCTCATCCTCGGGGCGGACGGGACGGACGAACACCTCGGTGCCGTTCGGCAAACGGCGCAACCGCTCCCATTCCTTTGGATAAGGCCGAATGGCGAAGCGCGGGTGGCCGGGGAACCGGCGGCCGGCTTTTTCAAGGGGCGCGACCGCAATGCGTGCATCGACGGCAATAACCCCGGAGTCGTCGCTCAGTAGCGGGTTGAGGTCTACTTCCCTGATTTCAGGCACGTCGGCCACCAGCTGAGCAAGCTTGACGAGTACGAGCGCAACCGCGGCCTCATCGGCCGCCGGCACGTCTCGATAGGCTTTGAGCACACGCGACACGCGTGTTCGCCAAATCAAGTCTTGCGCGAGCTTGAGGTCGAGCGGCGGAAGTGCCAGCGCCTTGTCGTTGATTACCTCGACAGCGGTCCCTCCCCGACCGAACACGACTACCGGTCCAAAGGTGGGATCGTCGGCTACGCCGGCAATCAGCTCACGCGCCAACGGGCGAACGATCATTGAATGTACGGTGACGCCGGAGAGCCGCGCGCCGGGTTTGGCTGCGTGCACTCGATCGAGCATCTCAGCCGCCGCCTGCTGCACGGCCGACGCGCTCGCCAGATTGAGCCGCACGCCGCCAACAGCCGATTTATGGATTATGTCAGGCGAGTGG
>Ga0207428_10000781_pt1 | contig 36098 bp, 37 predicted proteins | sample RhiMethybrSRZTD1_FD_187600 | JGI IMG/M metagenome (GOLD analysis project Ga0207428, IMG submission 187600) | Populus rhizosphere microbial communities from Tennessee, USA - Rhizosphere MetaG P. TD hybrid SRZTD1 (SPAdes) (version 3) | ecosystem: Host-associated > Plants > Roots > Rhizosphere >...
CGACCTTCCCGTTCAGTCTTGCTGGCATTCCTCGCTCTCCCGTAGGATTCACCGTCCGGTCGCTTCGCGCCCGGGACTAAGTGATATACGGTCGCCCCAAGGGCGACCTCTAGGCGGTCAGATTCGCTCGAAGTGGCGCATCAGCTCCCAGTCCGTGACGACCTGGTCGAACGCCTGCTGCTCCAGCCGGCCCAGGCGCAGGTAGTGCTCCACCACCTTGGCCCCGAAGGCCTCGCGCGCGACACGCGAGCCCTCCAGCGTGTCGAGCGCCTCGCGGAAGGTCTTGGGCACCTGCGGAAGCCTGGGGTCCTCGTAGGCGTTGCCGGTGTAGAGTCGCGGGGCCTTCAGTCGCTTCTCCACGCCGTGGAGCCCGGCAGCGATGGTCGCGGCGAACGCCAGATACGGGTTGGCGTCGGCGCCGGGGATACGGTTCTCCACCCGGAAGCTCGAACCCTCGCCGCAGATGCGGAAGCCGCACGTGCGATTGTCCCAGCCCGCGGCGATGCGCGTGGGGGCGAAGGTGCCCGCCTGATAGCGCCGGTACGAGTTGATGGTGGGCGCGTAGAAGAGCGCAAGGTCGCGCGCCATGGCCATCTGCCCGGCCAGCCACTGCTGGAAGAGGGGACTCCCCTCGCGGGCGCGCCCGGGGAACAGCGCCTTGCCGTTCCGGCGATCCCACAGCGAGGAGTGCACGTGGCAGGACGAGCCCGCCGCCGCCATGTCGTACTTGGCCATGAAGGTGATGGACACGCCCTGCTGCCAGGCGATCTCCTTCACGCCGTGCTTGTAGAGGACGTGGCGATCCGCCATCTCGAGCGCGGGGGCGTAGCGGAGATTGATCTCCTCCTGCCCCTTCCCCCACTCACCCTTCGAGAACTCCACCGGCACGCCCGCCCCTTCCATCCCATTGCGAATGGCCTGAACGAGGCCTTCCTCCTTGGTGGTCTGAAGGATGTGGTAGTCCTCGAAGTAGCCGGACACCGGCGTGAGCCCGTGGAATCGCTTGGCCCGCGCCTCGTCGAAGGACTCGCGGAACAGGTAGAGCTCGAGCTCGGACGCGGTGTTCACGACGTAGCCGGCCTTGGCCGCGCGCTCCACCTGCCGCCGCAGCACCCAGCGCGGCGCCTCCTCGATGGGCTCGCCCTCCTCGGTGTAGACGTCGCAGAAGACGAGCGCGGTCCCCTTGAGCCAGGGGATGCGGCGCCACGTGTCGAGATCCGGCACGAGCTTCATGTCGCCGTAGCCGCGCTCCCACGAGGTGAGCGTGAAGCCGGGCAAGGGCTCCATCTCCATGTCCACGGTGAAGAGGTAGATGCAGGCGTGAACGCCATCGCCGAGCACGTGATCCAGGAAGTAGCGACCGACCACTCGCTTGCCCATCAGCCGCCCGAGGTGGTCGGGAAATACGGTCAGGACGGTGTCGATCTCCCCCTTGCGGATCAGCGACTCGAGCTCGGCGGCTTCCGAGGTCCTCGCGGGCGTTGGCTTTTTCAAAACGGGGGGATTCTAGCGGGCTTCACCGAAGGCGGCAAGCCACTCAGGCTGGTCGACAGCTGGAGACCCCCATCGCCTGCACGATGTCGCCGATGGCGGCGAGCACGCCCCGCATCTCCTCTTCGCCGAGACGCCCGATGCAGCCGATGCGGAAGCTGTCGGCCACGGTGAGCTTGCCCGGGTAGATCACGTAGCCCCGCTCGGCGAGCCGGTCATAGAGGGTTTGGAAGTGGAACCTCGGATCGACCGGCATCCGGACGGTCACGATGATGGGGGCCTGGATGGCGTCGGACAGCAGGGTCTCGAAGCCCATGGCGCGGAGCCCGCCCACCAGGATGCCGCAGTTGCGGGCATAGCGCGCCCCGCGACCTTCCACGCCGCCCTCGGCGGCATGCTCGGCGAGGGCCTGGTCGAGCGCGGCGATCACGTGGGTGGGCGGCGTGAAGCGCCACTGGCCCGTCTTCTCCATCGCGACCCACTGATCGTGGAGGTCGAGGGAGAGCGAGCCGCACTGCCCCTTGGCCGCTTCCAGCGCGGTCTGCCGCAGGATGGCGAATCCCATGCCGGGCACGCCCTCCAGACATTTGTTCGCCGAGGCGACCACGGCGTCGAAGGGGACGCGGCGCGCGTCCAGGGGCAGCGCCCCGAAGGCGCTCATCGAGTCGAGCAGCAGCCGGCGGCCGCGGCGCGCGATCACCGCCGCGAGCTCGCCCACGGGATTCAGCACGCCGGAGGTGGTCTCGCAGTGCACGAGGGCCACGTGGGTGATGGCCGAATCCGCGGCCAGGGCGGCGTCGACCGCCGCCGGATCCACCGCGCGGTCTTCCGGCACCTCGAGCTCCACGAACGCGCGGCGGTGGTACTGGCACATGCGGAGCATGCGCTTGCCGTAGGCGCCGTTGACGAGCACGAGCAGCTTGCCGGCGGGCGGCACGAGCGTCGCCAGCATGGCCTCCACGATGAACGTGCCGCTCCCCTGCAGCGGCACGCACACGTGCGTCCCCTGCCCGCCCGCCAGGGCGACCAGCCGCTCGCGCACCCGCGCGTTCAGCGCCATGAAGGCGGGATCGCGGGAGCCCCAGTCCCGCAGCATCGCCTGCTTGGTCGTGATCGAGGTCGTGAGCGGCCCCGGGGTGAGGAGGAACGGCTCGGTACGGCGATCGATCATGGGACGGCGTCTCCTCTGAGTGTCGCGGCTAGCTCTTCACGCGCGCGGCGGCGGGGTCGTAGGGCGCGCGGAGGCTCCCGCGCGCGGCGAAGCGCCGGTCGGCGATCTCGAGCTCGAACTTGGCGTCGGCGATCACGCGTGGATCGGCGGCGCCCGGAATCTCCACGTAGCCCATCGCCACCGCGCGGCCGATGGTGTGGCCGTAGGCCGCGGAGGTGACGGAGCCGACGATGCGGCCGTCGTGATGGATGGGCTCGTCGCCCCAGGGCAGCGCGTCCGGGTCGTCCAGCACGAAGGTGATGAGCCGCTTGCCGAGCGGCTGGTCGCGCTGCCGCAGGAGCGCCTCGCGTCCGATGAAGCCGCCGCGCTTGTCCCATGCCACGGTGAACGCGAGGCCGGCCTCGAGCGGCGTATCGTCGCTGGTCAATTCGTGGCCCCAGGCGCGGTAGGCCTTCTCCATCCGCAGCGAGTCCATCGCGTAGTACCCGGCGTCGCGGAGCCCGTGCATCGCGCCGGCGCCCACCAGCGCCTCGTACACTGCGGCGGCGAACTCCACCGGCACATACAGCTCCCAGCCGAGCTCACCGACATACGTGATGCGGGCGGCGCGCACCGGCGCGCCCCCGATCGCGAGGCGCGTCAGCGTGCCGAAGGGGCACGTGGCCCCGTCCAGCGCGGCGCCGGAGACGGCCTCGAGCAGCGCCCGCGAGCGAGGGCCCATCAGCCCGAGCACGACCCAGGCGCCGCTCACGTCGGTGAGGGTGACCCCCTCCCCCTCGCCGATATGGCGCCGGATCCAGTGGGCGTCGCGCGTGATCTGCGCCGCGCCGGTGAGGATCTGGTAGTGGTCGTCGGCGAGCCGCGCCACCGTGAGGTCGCTCTCGTACCCGCCGCGCTCGTTGAGCATGCCGGTGTAGACGATGCGCCCCGGCGGCACCGCCACGTCATTGGTGCAGAGGCGCTGGAGCACCGCCTCCGCGTCGCGCCCCTGCAGGACGAGCTTGCCGAACGAGGTCTGGTCGAACACCGCCACCGCGTCCCGCGTGGCGCGGTGCTCGGCCGCGGCGTACGGAAACCAGTTCTGGCGCCCGAAGGAGTAGACCGCCTCGGGCGTGACGCCGACGGGCGCGAACCAGTTGGCCCGCTCCCACCCCATCTTCGAGCCGAAGCAGGCGCCCCGGGCGGCGAGGCGATCGTAGAGGGGCGAGCGGCGCAGCCCCCGGCCGCTCACCCACTCGCGATTGGGGAAGGCGATGAAGTAGTGCACGCCCACTCCCTCGCTCGCCCGCGTGCGCAGAAAGCCGGGATCGGCGTGGAATGGGGCGAAGCGACGGATGTCCGCGCGCGAGAGGTCCATCGGCGCCGCGTCTTCGACGATCCACTGGGCGAGGGCCCGTCCGGCGCCGCCCGCCGCGGCGATTCCGCCCGAGCAGAAACCGGCGCCCACGAAGTAGCGTCGCACCTCCGGCGCCTCGCCGAGGATGAAGTAATTGTCGGGCGTGAAGCTCTCCGGGCCATTCATCAGCAGGCGCACCGGGGCCGTCTCCAGCGCGGGCACGCGCTGGATGGCGTTCTTCATGAGGATCTCGAACTTGTCCCAGTCCTCGGGGAGCGTGCCGAAGGAGAAGTCGGCGGGAATGCCCTGCATGCCCCAGGGCTTGGCCCAGGGATCGAAGCCGCCCATCAGGATGCCGCCCACCTCTTCCTTGAAGTAGATGTGTCCGTCGGGGTCGCGCATGACGGGCAAATCCGCGGCGACCCCGGCGATGGGCTCGGTCACCATGTACATGTGCTCGCAGGCGTGCAGCGGCACGGTGACGCCGCTCATGCGCCCGAGCTCGCGCGCCCAGATGCCCGCGCAGTTCACCACGATGTCGGTGGCAATGGCGCCCTCGGAGGTCTCGACACCTGCCGCCGCGCCGGCGCGAAGGGTGACGCCGGTCACGCGGACCTTCTCCAGCACCCGGGCCCCGCCGGCGCGCGCGCCCGCGGCCAGCGCCTGGGTGATGTCGGCGGGGTTGCCCTTGCCGTCGCTGGGAATCCACACCGCGCCCACCAGGTCGTCGGTGCGCAGCATGGGATAGCGGCGCTTCGCCTCGTCGAGGCCGATCTCGTGTGCCTCGATGCCGAAGCCGCGCGCCATCGCCGCGTTACGGCGGAGCTGGATCATCCGCTCCTCCGTGCGCGCGACGGAGAGGCTGCCGCAGCGGCGGAAGCCGGTGGCCTTGCCCGTCTCGGCTTCCAGGCGCTCGTAGAGCTCGGCGCTGTAGCGGATGAGGCGGGTGAAATTCGCGGTGGAGCGCAGCTGCCCCACGAGCCCGGCGGCGTGCCATGTCGTCCCGCCGGAAAGACTCCCCTGCTCGAGAAGGACGATCTCCCGCCAGCCCAGCCGCGTGAGGTGGTAGGCGACGGAGGTGCCGATGATCCCGCCGCCGATGATGACGGCGCGCGCGTGGCGGGGGACGGTCACGGAGCCCCGCTCAGGCCCAAGGCAAGGAGTAGGTCTTCACGTTGGTGAAGCTCTTCATCGCCTCGAGCACGCCCTCCTTGTAGCCCAGCCCCGAGTCCTTGATCCCCCCGAAGGGCGAGCTTTCGAGCCGATAGCCCGGCACCTCGCGGACGTTCACCGTACCGACCTCGAGCCCGTTGACGAAGCGCGTGATCCAGTCGAGGCGGTTCGTGCAGACCGCCGACGAAAGCCCGTACGGCGTCGAGTTGGCGATGCGGATGGCCTCCTCGACGTCGCCGAAGCGGATCACCGGGGCCACGGGGCCGAAGGTCTCGCGCGCCACCAGCTCGCAGTCGGCGGGAACCCGGTCCACCACGGTGGGGCTGTAGAGGGCCCCGCGGCGCTCGTGGCCATGGAGCAGCCGCGCGCCACGCCCGATCGCGTCGTCCACCAGGCCCTGGAAGCGGATGGCCGCCGCCTCGTCGATCACCGTGCCCATGTCCACCGTGGGGTCCATGGGGTCACCGTACCTGACGAGCCGCGTCTTCTCGACGAGGAGGTCCACGAAGCGCGCCGCCACCGACTCCTGGACGAGGATGCGCTTCACCGCGGTGCAGCGCTGGCCGGAGTTCTTGTACGCGCCCGACACCGCCAAGGACGACGCCTCTTGGAGATCGGCATCCTCCATTACGATGAGGGGATCGTTGCCGCCCAGCTCGAGCACGGCGCGGCGATATCCCATCCGGGCGGCGATGTACTTGCCCACCTCCACCCCGCCGGTAAAGGTGATCAGCTCGGCATCCGGGTTGGTGATGAGCTCGTCGGCGATCTCGCGCGGGTCGCCGGTCACGACGGACAGCACGGCCGGCGGCAGTCCCACCTCATAGAGGATGTCGGTCAGGAGCAGCGCGGTGAGCGGCGTCTTCTCCGAGGGCTTCAGCACCATGCGGTTGTTGGTGGCGATGGACGGCGCCACCTTGTGGGCGACCTGGTTCAGCGGGTGGTTGAAGGGCGTGATCGCGCTGATCGCCCGGAGGGGCTCGCGTTGCGTGTGAATGCGCCGGCGCCGACCCTGGGCGCTGATGTCGCAGGAAAAGGTCTGGCTGTCGTCGACCAGGGCGGCATGGGACGCGAACGTGAAGACGTCGCAAGCGCGGCCGACCTCGTAGAGCGTGTCTTTCTTGCAGAGGCCGGACTCCGCGGTGATGAGGTCGGCGATCTCCTCACGCCGGGAGGCCAGGCGCTCCGCGGTGCGGCTGAGGATCAGGGAGCGCTCGTGACGGGACAGCGGCGAGCGGAAGGCCCGGGCCGCCGCGAGGGCGCGCCGCACCTCGGCGACCGTCCCCTTGGGCACGGTGCCGACGAGCGCGTCGTTCCATGGGTTCTTGACCTCGATCACGCGCTCGCCCGAGCCCACGTGCTCCCCCGCGATGCGCATGCTCTCGCGGCGAACGTCGGCCATGGCGGCTCCTCAGGCGGCGTGGTTGAGCGCGACGTCGTAGATGTCGAAGTTCCGGAGCCGCGTGCCGGGGGCCAGCCCCGGCGCGGGCCGGCTCACGATCAGCGGGACTCGCTGCTCGCTGAGGCCGCCATGGGAGCGGAGCGGCGCATCCAGCCCCGAGAGGTCGTGCTTCGCCTCGGCGGTGCCGATCACCCAGTCCTTCCGCGACACCGCGACCACGTCGCCCATCCGGTCCTTCGGGAGCTCGAAGCGTCGGCACGCCTCGTCGCGATCGAGCACCACCTCCATGCCGGCGACCCCGCCGATCCGCGTCACCATGGCCCCCGCATCGACCCCGCCGGGCAGATGCACGGTAGCGAAGGAGCCCAGGGCGCCGTGGTGGACCACGTAGGGATCGGTGATGGGCAGGATCACGCGGGCGCGCCCCGCGCCGATCCACCCGTCAAGGACGTCCTGAAGGTAGATCACCTGCGGACGGCCCGCCGCGTCGGTCTTCCCGTTCATCCCGTGGTCGGCGGTCAGGGCCACGGTGGCGCCGAGGGCATCGAGACGCGCGAGATAGCCGTCCATCATCTGGTAGAACGCGTTGGCCTCCGGCGTCCCCGGCGCGTGCTTGTGCTGCACGTAGTCGGTGGTGGAGAGATAGACGAGGTCGGGCCGCCGGGTCTCCATGAGCTTGACACCCGCGGCGAACACGAACTCGGACAGCGCCGCGCTGTACACCGAGGGCACCGGCCGCCCGAGCCACGTCGCCGCGTCGTCGAGGCCGTGCTCGGCGCGCGTCGTCTCCGCCGCGCGCTCGGACGAGAAGCACGCCGCAGCGCGCTCGGGCCCGAGGCGCAGGCCCTCGCCGAGCAGGCGGCGCAGCTTGTCCTTCGCGGTGACCACTGCCACGGCGGCGCCGGCCTGGGAGAAGGCCGCGAGAATGGAGTCGGCGCGCAGATACTTGGGGTCGTTCATCATCACCTCGACCCCGGCATCCGCATCCCAGAAGTAGTTGCCGCAGATCCCGTGCACGGACGGGGGCGCGCCCGTCACGATGGAGAGGTTGTTGGGATTGGTGAAGCTCGGAATGACGCAGTCGGCGATTCGGTCCGTTCCCCTGGCGCGTGCCGCGGTGAGCCAGGGCGTGACGCCCGCCGCCGCGGCGCGCGCGAGGTAGTCGGGCTCGCACCCGTCCACGCAGACCACCACCAGAGGGCGGCGGGGCCACGCGTAGGTCCGGCCGTTCACGGTCAGCGAGCGCGGGGACTGACTCATCGAAGCCTCCTCGGAGCCCGGCAGGGCGCGCTCCGAGCATACAACAGCGGCGCCGGATGCCGACAGCGGCCCAGGAGGTTAGGTGAAGGTGAAGGGAACGGGCGGGACCAGCAGCACGAGCAGGACGAGACACAGCACGCCGACCGCATAGCGTCCCGGCGACAGCGGGGTGACGTCGTCGAGGGGCGGGCTGTGATGGAACCCGATGAGGATGGCGATCAATCCCGCGAACACGATCCAGTTGAGCGACCCCGAGATGACGCCCAGCGCGATCAGGGCCACGAAGGTGGCCAGCGACACCTTACGGTGCTGCGGCCCGAACAGCGCGTAAACGATGCGCCCGCCGTCGAGCTGCCCTACCGGAAAGAGGTTGAGCGCGGTGACGAAGAGGCCCACCCAGCCGGCGAGGGCGACTGGATGCACGAATACGTCCATGCCATCCGGAATCCGACCGAACACGAGCCAGGTCATGAGCCGCATGATGAGGGAGTCGCCGAACGCCATCGTGCCGCCCTCGGGAACCGCGGCGACGTGCGACCACGAGAGCCCCAGCCACAGCGCGGGGAGCGCGATGACCAGGCCGGCGAGCGGCCCCGCCGCGGCGATGTCGAACAGCGAGTTGCGGTCGCGCGCGGGTGAGCGCATGCGGATCACCGCGCCCAGGGTCCCGAAGAGGAACAGAGGCGGCGGCGCCGGGATGAAGTAGGGCAGGCTCACCGAGGCCCCGTAGGCGCGCGCGGTGAAATAGTGGCCGAACTCGTGGGTCCCCAGGATGGCGAGCAGCGTGAGCGCGAAGGGCAGTCCATCGAGGAGGCGCGCGGGCTCCACGACGGGATCGAAGGTCACCCAGGGAAAGGACCCGGCCACCATCGAGCCCGCCGCCAGCGTGGAGAGCAGGGTCAGGACGAACAGCGTGAGGTTGACCCCCGGGCGCGCGTGCTCGCCCACGTCGCCCAGCGGCAGCAGCTGAATCCAGGTGTGCCCGTTTTCACGGTTGATGAACGGGGCGTACCCATGCGGGCGGAGGCGGCTCTGGAGGAGATCGCACGCACGGCCCGGCTCCATGCGCAGCTCGCCGCCGAAGATGAAGGCGTTGCCGCGGGCCCCTTGCTCGCTGATCGCGAGCACGTCCTCCACGTTGCGGCGGGCGAGATCCTGCAGCACCAGGAGTCCCTCGGACGGCGCCGCCGGGAGCGGCCGCCGCCCGCTTCGCGTGAAGGGCCAGCGCGGCATCGCTTTCACGCTACCACAGCGCCACCGAGGCGACCATGCGGCGCGCGCCGGCAAGGCCCGCCTCGAGATAGACCGCGCCGAGGAGCGCCTCGAACGCGGTGGCGAGCACCGATTCCTTCCCCCCTCCGCCTGTCTGCTGCTCCCCGCGCCCGAGCCGGAGCTGGCCGCCGAGCCCCAGCGCCTCCGACCATCGCGCGAGGCTCGGGCCCGAGACGAGGGCGGCGCGGCGCGGCGTGAGCACGCCGACGGGGGCCTCGGGAGCGGCGGCGCAGAGCTGCTCGGCGACCACGAGGGCGAGGACGGCGTCACCGAGGAAGGCCAGCGCCTCGTTGTCGCGCGCGCCGGGATGCTCGTGGGCGAACGAGCGGTGGGTCAACGCTTCGAGGAGCCGCGTGCGGTCGCGGAAGGCGTGGCCGATCCGCGACTCGAGGGCGGCGAGCCCGTCCGCCGTGCCGGTCACCTAGCCGCGGTATTTCCGGAAGGCGAGCGTCGCGTTGGTGCCGCCGAAGCCGAACGCATTGCTGAGCGCGACCTCGACGTCCTGCTTGCGCGCCTGATTGGGCACATAGTCGAGATCGCAGTCCGGATCCGGCTTCTCGTAGTTGATGGTGGGAGGCAAGACCCCGTGGTGGATGGCCAGCGTGGTGGCGATCGCCTCGATGCCGCCCGCCGCGCCGAGGAGGTGCCCGGTCATGGACTTGGTGGACGACACCGGCACCCGCTTGGCGTGCTCACCGAACACGCGCTTGATCGCGAGAGTCTCGAACTTGTCATTGTACGGCGTGGACGTGCCGTGGGCGTTGATGTAGCCCACCGCGGACGGCTCGAGCCCGCCGTCCCGCAGCGCGGCCGCCATCGCGCGGGCGGCGCCGTCACCCTCGGGGTCGGGCGCGGTCATGTGATGCGCGTCGCCCGTCATGCCGTAGCCCACCACCTCCGCATAGATGCGCGCGTCGCGGCGCCGGGCGTGCTCGAGCGACTCCAGGATCACGAGGCCGCCGCCCTCACCGCACACGAAGCCGTCGCGCTCGGCGTCGAAGGGCCGTGACGCCTTGGTGGGCTCTTCGTTCCGGGTGGACATCGCCTTCATCTGGCAGAAGCCCGCAATGGTGAGGGGAATGATGATCGCCTCGGCTCCGCCCGCGATCATGACGTCCGCGTCTCCACGTTGAATGATGCGCGTGGCGTCGCCGATCGCGTGATTGCCGGTGGCGCAGGCGGTGACCACGGAGGAATTCGGGCCCCGCGCGCCGAAGCGCATGGAAATGAGCCCCGAGGCCATGTTGATGATGAGCATGGGAATGAAGAACGGCGACACCCGGTCCGGCCCCTTGTCGAGGAGCACCTTGTGGGATTCGAGCAGGGTGCTGATGCCTCCGATGCCCGAGCCCACGAGGACGCCGAAGCGATCGCCGTCCTCCTTCGCGGGGTCGAGCCCGGCGTCCTCCACCGCCATCACCGCGCAGGCCACGGCGTACTTCAGGTAGAGGTCCAGCTTGCGCTCGTCCTTCTTGTCGACGTACTTGAGCGCGTCGAAGCCCTTCACCTCGCCGGCGATCCGCGTGGGGAAGCCCTCGGAGTCGAAGCGGGTGATCGGCCCGATCCCGGATTTGCCCTGGGTGAGCGAGGCCCAGAACTCCTCCGCGGTGTTGCCGACGGGTGTCACCGCCCCCAGCCCGGTGATGACGACCCGCGTCCTCTCCACGGCGCTCACGGCGTGACGCTTAGACCTTTTCCTTGATGTAGCGGATGGCGTCGCCGACGGTGGTGATCTTCTCCGCGTCCTCGTCGGGGATCTCGAGGCCGAACTCCTCCTCGAAGGCCATGACGAGCTCGACGGTGTCGAGCGAGTCCGCGTTGAGATCCTCGATGAACTTCGCTTCCGGGACGACCTCGTCGGGGCGCACCCCGAGGTTGTCGCAGATGATCTCCTTCACCCGCTCGTCTACTGGCTTGGTCATCAACACCTCCTCATCGCACGCTGGTGTGCGTCTCCGTCCCGCCCGAATGCTCCGGTCCCACTGCCGGCCGTCCTCACATGTACAGTCCGCCGTTGACGTGGATCACCTGGCCGGTGATGTACCCGCCGCCCTCGCCGGCCAGGAACCGCACGACCTCGGCCACTTCCTTCGCCGTCCCGATCCGCTTGAGCGGGACCTGCTGCATCAGGGCCTCGCGGGCCTCGGCGGGAATCGCCGCCGCCATGTCCGTCTCGATGAGCCCCGGCGCCACCGCGTTCACCAGGATGTTCCAGTGCGCCAGCTCGCGCGCCGCCGCCTTGGTGAGCCCGATCACGCCCGCCTTCGCCGCCGAGTAATTCACCTGCCCCGGGTTCCCCATCGCCCCCGCCGTCGAGGAGATGTTGACGATGCGCCCGCTCTTCTGCCGCATCATCACCTTCCCCGCCGCCCGCGTCATGAGGAACACGCCGCGCAAGTTCGTGTCGAGCACCTCGTCCCAGTCGTCGTCCTTCATTCGGACGAGCAGCTGATCCCGCGTGATGCCCGCGTTGTTCACGAGGACGTCGATGCGCCCGAAGCGCTCCTTCGCCGCCTCGACGAGCCGATCCGCGTCCTCGCGTTTGGCCGCATCGGCTGCCACCGCGAGCGCGCTTGCGCCCAATCCTTCCAGCTCTTTCGCCGCACTCTCGAGCCGGCCCGGATCGCGGCCAGAGACTACCACGGAAGCCCCGTCATCTGCCAGCGAGCGGGCCACCGCCAGCCCAATTCCGCGCGTCCCGCCGGTGATCAGCGCCACCTTCCCGGCGAGGGGCTTGGCCTCGCTCATGCCGCGCCGGACCCGGCGAGGGCGGCAACCGCCTCATCCAGGGACGCCGCATCCTCCACGTTGTGCCCGCGGGCGCCGTCGAGGGTGCGCTTGAGCAGGCCGGCAAGCACACGCCCGGGTCCGACCTCCAGCCACACGTCTCCGCCCTCGCGGGCGAGCCGGGCGAGACAGTCCGTCCAGCGCACGGGGCTTGCCACCTGCCGCACGAGGAAGGGCTTGACCTCCTCCGCGGTGGTGGTGAGCCCGGCGTCGACGTTGCGCACCACCGGGATACGCGGCGGCGTGACCGTCACGCGCTCGAGCGCGGCGGCGAGGCGGTCGGCGGCCGGCTTCATGAGGGCGCAGTGAAAGGGCGCGCTCACCGGCAGCAGCATGCTCTTCTTGCCCCCGCGCTCCGCCGCGAGCTTCACCGCGCGCTCGACCGCCCCGCGGTGGCCGGCGATGACGATCTGGCCCGGCGAGTTGATGTTGGCCACGCCCACGACCTCGCCCTGCGCCGCCTGCGCGCAGGCCTCCTCGGCGCCCGCCAGCTCCATCCCGAGGAGCGCGGCCATCGCGCCCGTCCCCACCGGCACCGCCTCCTGCATGAACTCGCCGCGCCGGCGGACCAGACGCACCGCGTCGGCGAAGGCGAGCGCCCCCGCCGCGACGAGGGCCGAGTACTCGCCGAGGCTGTGGCCCGCGGCAAGGGCGGGCGTGATCCCACGTTCGGCAAGCGCGGTCGCCGCAGCGACGCTGGCGGTGAGCACCGCGGGCTGCGTGTTCGCGGTGAGGGCGAGGTCGGCCTCGGGCCCCTCGAAGCAGAGGCGGGAGAGCGGTAAGCCGAGGGTGGCGTCCGCTTCCGCCCACACGCGGGCGGCGGCGGGCGACGCCGCGGCAAGGTCCTTGCCCATGCCGACGGACTGCGACCCTTGGCCGGGGAACAGGAAGACCGTGGTCACCGGCGGCTTACCAGCGCACGAGGGCGGCGCCCCACGTGAAGCCGCCGCCGAACGCGGCGAGGAGCACGAGGTCGCCGGCGTTGAGCCGCTTGGCCGACCAGGCCTCCTCCATCGCCACGTACACCGAGGCCGCGCCGGTGTTGCCGTAGCGGTCCACGTTGATGACCACCTTCTCCATCGGCACCTTGAGGCGCTTCACCGCCGCCTCGATGATGCGGAGATTGGCCTGATGGGGAATGAAGAGGTCGAGATCCTCGGCGGTGAACCCGTTGCGGGTGAGGATGCGCTCGGCCGCCTCGCCGAACATGCGCACCGCGACCTTGAACACCTCGTTGCCCTTCATCTTGGCGTAGTGCATCCGCTTGTCCACGGTCTCGTGGGTCGCGGGGTTCCGCGCGCCGCCGCCGGGCTGATAGAGCAGCTCCCAGTAGCGGCCGTCGGAGTAGAGGTCGGTGTCGATGATGCCGGTCTCGTCCTCCGCGGCGCGGAGCACCACGGCCCCCGCCGCGTCGGCGAGAAGGATGCACGTGCCGCGATCGGTGTAGTCGGTGATACGGGAGAGGCACTCGGCGCCCACGCAGAGGACCGTCCGGTACTTGCCGGTCTGGACGTACTGAGCGCCCACCGAGAGGCTGTACACCGATCCTGCGCAGGCGGCGTAGAGGTCCATGGAGCCGGCATTGCGGCAGCCCAGGCGATGCTGGACGAGGTTGGCGGTCGTGGGAAACGCCATGTCCCCGGTGGTGGTGCCGACGACGATGAAGTCGATCTCGCCGGGCTCCACCCCCGCCCGCTCCATCGCCTGCTGGGCCGCGCGGAGGGCGAGGTCGGAGGTCGCCTCGTTGTCGGCGGCGATGCGCCGCTCGCGGATGCCGGTGCGCTGGACGATCCACTCGTCCGAGGTCTCCACCATCTTCTCGAGCTCGGCGTTGGTGAGGACCCGCTGGGGAGCGTAGGCGCCCACACCCACGATCTTGGCGCGCTTCATTCGCGTCCTCCCTCGCGCCCCTCGGCGAGCACCGATTCGGCCTCGAGCGCGGTCTTGATGTGGTCGTTCACGTTGTTGCGCACCCATTCGGTGGCCACGCGGAGCGCGTTCTTGATCGCCTTTACCGGCGAGGCCCCATGGCAGATGATGGAGGCGCCGTTGATGCCGAGGAGCGGGGCCCCGCCCATCTCGGTGTAGTCCACCCGCCGCTTCATTCGCGCGAACGCGCGCTGGGCCAGCACCGCGCCCGCCTTCGACAAGACGTCGCGCGTGAGCTCCTCGCGGATCATGGAGGTGAGCATCTCGGCGAGGCTCTCGGACACTTTCAGGCACACGTTGCCGGTGAAGCCGTCGGTGACCACGACGTCGCAGCGGCCGTTGTAGATGTCGCGTCCCTCGATGTTGCCCACGAAGTTGAGAGACGAGCCCCGAAGACTCTCGAAGGTGTCCTTGACGAGCTCGTTGCCCTTCCCCTCCTCCTCGCCCACGGAGAGCAGGCCCACGCGGGGATTGTCCTTGCCGATGATGTCCCGCGAGTAGACATGACCCATCACCGCGAACTGAAACAGGTGGCGCGGCTTGGGATCGATGTTGGCCCCGGCATCGATGAGCACGGTGAAGCCCGCCAGGCTCGGGAGCGCGGTGGCGATGGCGGGCCGCTCGACGCCGGGAAGCAGCCCGAGCACGAACATGCCGATGGCCATCGCGGCCCCCGTGTTGCCGGCGGAGACCAGCGCCTGGCACTCGCCGTCCTTCACGAGGTCGGCGGCCACGCGCAGCGAGGAGTCGCGCTTGCGGCGCAGCGCCTGGGAGGGCGCCTCCGCCATCCCCACGACCTGGGTGGCGTGGCGAATGGACAGGGGAAGGTCCTGGGCCTTCAGGCGGAGGATCTCGCGCTCGATGGCCGCCTTGTCGCCGACCAGGACCGAGGGGATCCCATACTCGCGAGCCGCGACGACGGCGCCCTCCACCACCACCGCGGGACCGAAGTCGCCCCCCATCGCATCGAGCGCGATCTTCATGGGAGCAGGAGAATGCCGGCGCTACTCGCCCTCGACGGTCAGGACCTCGCGCCCCTTGTAGAAGCCGCAGTGCGGGCAGATCTGGTGCGGCAGCTTCGTCTCCCGGCACTGGGGGCAGATGGACCGCGTGGGGGTGGCCATCTTGTAGTGCGTGCGGCGCTTACGGCCGCGGGTCCGGGAATGGCGTCGTTTGGGCAGCGGCATCGGCGTGGGCTCCTATCGTGTGAGTCGGTCCGCCAGGCCCTTCAACGGCGCCCAGCGCGCATCGGTCCCGCGTTCGGGGCAGCCGCAGGCCGTGGCGTTTCGGTTGCCGCCGCATACCGGGCAGAGTCCCCGGCAATCCTCGCGGCAGAGCGGCTTCATCGGCAGCGCCAGGCTCGTCTCCGTCTCCACCAAGGCTCCCAGGTCCAGCTGGTCGTTCTGGTACACGTCGGTCTCGAGTTCGTCGGAGCCGAGTTCGCGCTCCTCGGCCCGGCCAGACGGGGCCGGGAGAAAGCGCGTCTCGACCTCCGGCGCCACCACGGTCACGAACGGCTCGAGGCACCGGCCGCACACTTGCGGCACTCGCGCCCCCAGCCTACCCCGGACGAAGACCGCATCCCCCTCCCTTTCGACCAGCAGGTCCACGTCGGACAGGGTCCAGGCGGGGTCCGCGAACGGCTGGCCCAGGGAGTCCGGTCCCTCGATCCGGAGACCCTCGTCGGGAATCTCGGAGACCCGGACGATCATGTCGACAACCTCGGTTAAAGATTCAAGAAACAAGGCGCTTTTCAACAACCGGGCCAGTATAGACACGCCGACTAGGGCTGTCAACCCAAAACCCCCCGCCGGGCCACCCAACTTGACGGCCCTGAGGGGCGCTGCTAGCATTCCTCCGGGAGGACCCACCCACATGGGAAATGTGCTTAAAACCGGATTTCTTCTCGCCGTTCTGACCTGCCTCGTGGTCTTCGTGGGCCAGGCCATCGGGGGTCAGCAGGGCATGCTGATCGCCCTGGTCATGGCCCTGGTCATGAACTTCGTCGCCTACTGGTTCTCCGACAAGATGGTCCTGGCCATGTACCGGGCCCAGCCCGTGGACGAGGCGGCGGCGCCGGAGCTCCATGCCATGGTTCGGGGCCTGGCCACACGCGCCCAGATCCCGATGCCCAAGGTCTACATCCTCCCCACGGAGACCCCGAACGCCTTCGCCACCGGGCGCAATCCCGAGCATGCGGCGGTTGCGGTCACCGAAGGGATCATGCGCATCCTCAACCGCGAGGAGCTCGAGGGCGTGGTCGCGCATGAGCTGTCGCACGTGAAGAACCGCGATACGCTGATCATGACCATTGCGGCCACTCTGGCCGGCGCGATCACGTACCTCGCCCACATGGCGCAGTTCGCCGCGATCTTCGGCGGATCGCGCCGGGACAGCGACGAGGAGGGACACGGCGGGGGCGTATTCGGCGCCCTCGCGCTCGCGATCCTCGCCCCCATCGCCGCCATGCTGGTGCAGCTGGCGATCTCGCGCGCCCGAGAGTTCCACGCGGACGCCACCGGGGCCCGCATCGCCGGGAAGCCCTGGGGCTTGGCCACGGCGCTGGAGAAGCTCGACCAGGCGTCCAAGGCGCTCCCGATGGAGGCCACGCCGGCCACCGCGCATCTCTTCATCGTGAATCCGCTGAGCGGTAGCATGCTGCGCAGCCTCTTTTCCACGCACCCGTCCACGGAGGAGCGCGTCGCGCGGCTGCGCGCCATGGCGCTCACACGCTGACCACGACTGCATCAGCCGTTACGGGGGGAGACGGCCTGCCGTCTCCCCCCTCGTGCTGTCGCCGGCCGAGCCCGATAATGGCCCGGCAGTGATGGCGTCGCCATGATCGCCGCCGCCGGCCTTCGCAAAACTTTCGGAGCGACCCTGGTGCTCGAGGATGTCACGCTAGACGTGCCGGCCGGGCAATGCCTGGCCGTGCTCGGGCCGAACGGGACGGGCAAGACCACGCTGCTCCGTATCCTGGCCACGCTGGCGCGGCCGAGCGCGGGGACGCTTCGCATCGACGGCGTGGATGCGGTGCGCGAGCCCGACGCGGTGCGCGCCCGCATCGGCATGGTCGCTCACGGCTCCCACGTCTACGAAGACCTCACCGCGCTGGAGAACCTCCGCTTCTGGGCGGCGATGGGCGGGCTCGACGCGAGCCCCGCGCGCCTGCACGAGCGGCTGCAGGCGGTGGAGCTGGACACGGTGGCCGACGAGCGCGCCCGGACGTTTTCCGCGGGCATGAAGCGGCGGCTGGGCCTCGCGCGCGTGACCCTGGGACGGCCGCGCCTGCTGCTCCTCGACGAGCCCTTCAATGGGCTCGACCGCCGGGGCCAGAAGTGGCTGGGCGAGTTCCTCCTCGCCTTCAAGGCCGGCGGCGGCGCGATCGTCCTCGCCACCCATGGCTTCGCGAGCGCCCTCGCCGTGGCCGATCGGGCGGCGATTCTCCTGGGCGGCCGCATCGCCCTGGACCGGGCCGCCGCGGGCCTGGAGCGCGACGCGCTGCACCGGCTCTACGATGACCTGATCGAGGCCGAGCGATGAGCGGGTACGCGCGCCGCGTGGGCATCGTGCTCTGGAAAGATCTCCTCGTCGAGCGGCGCACGAAGGAGAGTCTGAATGCGCTCCTCTTCTTCGGCTTGCTCCTGCTCTTCCTCTTCCAGTTCTCGCTGGGGCCGGATCGCGCGCAGGTCGAATCGGTCCTGCCCGGGCTCCTCTGGCTGGGCTTCGTCCTCGCCGGGCTGCTCGGATTAGGACGGAGCTTCCTCGCCGAGCGCGACAACGACTGCTGGGAGGGACTGCTCCTCACCCCGGGCGACAAGTCCGCCATCTACCTCGGCAAGCTGGTGGCCAACCTCTGCGTGATGAGCGCGGTGGAGCTGGTGATCCTTGTCCTGTTCGGCCTCTTCTTCGACGTGGATCTCACCCGGGCGCTGCCGGGCCTCGCCGTGGTGCTGCCACTGGGCACGCTGGGCCTCGCCGCGGTGGGGACCCTGTTCGCCGCCGTCACCGCGCAAGTCCGGGCGCGCGAGCTGCTCTTCCCGGTCCTGCTCCTGCCCGTCCAGGTGCCGGTGCTCCTGGCCACCGTGAGCGCCACCCAGGTCGCGCTCGCCGGTCAGCCGCTTGCCGACGCGCGCGCATGGCTTCAGCTGCTTGCCGCCGCCGATCTCGTGTACCTCGTGATCGGGGTCCTCACCTTCGAGTTCGTGCTGGAGGCCTGATGTCCTACCGCCCCGTCGTTCGGGCCCTCGGCTGGCTGGCGCTCCTCGCCCTGCTCGCCGGGCTCGGCATGGCCTTCGGCTATGCCCCGCGCGAGGCCGTGCAGGGCAATGTCCAGCGGATCATGTACGTGCACGTGCCGGCGGTGCTCACCGCCTACCTCGCCTTCGGTCTCGTCCTGATCGGCAGCATCGGCTACCTCGCGAGCGCCCGGATGGGCTGGGACCGGCTCGCCGCCGCCGCCGCGGAGCTCGGCGTCCTCTTCACCGGCATCACGATCGCGTCAGGTTCGATCTGGGGCAGGCCGACCTGGGGCACCTGGTGGACGTGGGACGCCCGGCTCACCTCGACGGCGATCCTGTTCCTCGTCTACGTGGGCTACCTCCTCCTGCGCGCGATGGTCGAGGAGCCGGAGCGCCGCGGCCGCTTCGCGGCGGTGGTGGGTATCGTGGGCGCCGCCAATATCCCCATCGTCCACTTCTCGGTGAAGTGGTGGCGCGCCCTGCATCAGCCGTCGACCATCCTCGGCCCCGAGCCCTCGCCCATCGCCGCGCCCATCGCCCTCGCGCTGCTCGCGAACTGGGTCGCCTTCACGCTTCTCTTCGCGTACTTCCTCGCCCGCCGTGTCGAGATCGCCCGGCTGGAAGACGCCGCTCTCCAGGGAGCCGTCCGTGCCCGATAAAGTGATGCCTGACCACTGGGGATACGTGCTGGCCGCGTACGGCCTCGCCGCCGCCGCGCTGCTCGGGTACTGGCGCCACCTCCTGCGGCGTGCGCGCGACGTCGTCGCGCGCCGGCCCGGCCGGCGGATGGCATGAAGCGCCGCGCGAAGTTCCTCGTCGGGGGCGCCGTCATCCTGGCCGCGCTCGTCTATCTGGTCTATGCCGGCGTCAGCCAGTCCGTGGTCTATTTTGTGACACCGGCGGAGCTGCTCGCCGCGCCGGCCCCGGGGAAGACGTATCGGCTGGGCGGCATGGTGCAGCCGGGCAGCCTCGTGTGGGAGCCGCGCACGCTGGATCTGCGCTTCACGCTGTCCGACGGGAAGGCCACCGTGCCGGTGCGACACAAGGGCACCCCGCCCGATCTCTTCGCCGAGGGACGCGGCGCCGTGGTCGAGGGCGGCTGGAGCGGCGATGGCTACTTCAAGGCCACCACCATCCTCGCCAAGCACTCCGAGGAGTACAAGGCGCCGCACGATCCCTCCCAGGCCGGCTACAAGGAGCTGCTGAAAACACTCCGCGCCCCCCAGGAGCCGCGATGACGCTCCTCATCGGCGCGCCCGAGATCGGCTACGCCCTCACCGTCGTGGCGCTGGCGCTCGCGCTCTGGGGCGGCGCCGCCGCGGTCACCGCCGCGCGTGCCGGCCGGCCTGCGCTGCTCGCCTCCGCCGAGCGCGCCGCAGTGGGGGTGTGGGCGCTCATCACCGGCTGCATGCTCGTGCTCGTCCACGCGTTCCTGACCTTCGACTTCTCGATCCGCTACGTGGCGGCCAATACCAATCGCGGCACGCCGTTCTACTACCGCATCACCGCCCTGTGGGGCGCGCTCGAAGGCTCGATCATCCTCTGGGCCTGGCTGCTCGGCCTCTACACGCTCATCGTGGTCATCCGCTACCGCCGCCGCCAGCCCGAGCTCTATCCCTGGGTGCTCACCGTCCTGCTCGCGATCCTCGCCTTCTTCCTTCTCGTGATGACGGTGCCGGCGCCGCCCTTCGAGCGCCTGTCGCCGGTGCCGCCGGACGGCCGGGGGCTGAATCCACTGCTCGAGGACTCGGGCATGATCACCCACCCGGTGGCGCTCTACCTCGGCTTCACCGGCTTCACCGTGCCCTTCGCGTTCGCCATGGCCGCGCTCGCGCTCGGCCGCACCGGCGAAGAGTGGATCACGATCACGCGGCGCTGGACCATCATCGCCTGGTACTTCCTCTCGCTCGGCCTGCTGATCGGCGGCTGGTGGAGCTATCACGTCCTCGGCTGGGGCGGCTACTGGGCGTGGGATCCGGTGGAGAATGCCGCGTTCATGCCGTGGCTCACCGGCACCGCGTTCCTGCACTCGGTGATGATCCAGGAGCGGCGGCGCATGCTCAAGCTCTGGAACCTCACCCTCATCATTCTCACGTTCGGGCTCACCCTCTTCGGCACCTTCCTCACGCGCTCCGGGATCATCGGCTCGGTGCACGCGTTCACCCAGGGCTCGATCGGCGTGTTCTTCCTGACCTTCCTTGCCCTCGTGCTCCTCACCGCCTTCTCGCTGCTCGCGTGGCGCCTGGACCGTCTCAAGGGACAGGGCGAGCTCGACTCCATCGTGTCGCGCGAGTCCGTTTTCCTCCTGAACAACGTCTTTCTCGTCGCCGCGAGCTTCGCGGTGTTCTTCGGCACGATCTTCCCGCTCCTCTACGAGGCGGTGTGGCAGGAGAAGGTCAGCGTGGGGGGCCCGTACTTCAACGCCATCAACATCCCGCTCTTCCTGGGCCTCCTCTTCCTGATGGGGGTGGGCCCGCTCATCGCGTGGCGGCGGGCCTCGATCGAGAGCCTGCGGCGGAACTTCCTCAAGCCGGTGCTCGCCGGGGTGGTCGCGGCCGCCCTGCTGCGCATGATCGGGGTCGGCAACGCGCTGGTGCTCCTGGCCGCCGGGCTGGTGGTCTTCGTCGCCGGGACCATGGTGCTCGACTTCTGGCGGGCGGCGCGGGCGCGCCGGCGCACCGGCGACGGCTGGCGTGCCGCCACCATCGGGCTGCTCCTACGCCAGAACCGGCGTTACGGCGGCTTCGTGGTGCACCTCGGCATCCTCGTCGTCGCCCTCGGCGTCGCCGGCTCGCAGGCCTGGTCGCTGCAGACCGAGGCCACGCTCGCGAAGGGCGAGGCGATCGAGCTCGGCGGCTATCGGGTGCGCTTCGACGGCCTCGATGCCAGTGAGGAGTCGAATCACGCCAAGGTCACGGGCACGTTCAGCGTCACCCACGGCGCGCGGCCGGTCGACGTGCTCCAGCCGGCGAAGAAGTTCTACCCCCAGGAGCAGACGCCGATCGCCTACGTCGACTACCGCCTCGGCTTCCTCGAAGATGTCTACTTGGTGCTGGGCGACTTCGCCCGCGACGGCTCGCACGCCACCATCAAGGTGCAGGTCAACCGCATGGTGTCGTGGCTCTGGCTGGGCGGGCTCGTGCTGACCCTCGGCACCGTGCTCGCGGTGCTCCCCGATCGCCGCAGACCCGCATGAGCCGACTCCGCTGGGCGATTCCGCTCGCGGTACTGCCCGTGATCGCGCTCCTCGCCTACGGGTTCTGGACGGATCCGCGGGGAGAGGTGAAGTCGCCGCTGGTCGGCAAGGCCGCGGCTCCGTTCACCCTCAGCACGTTCGCCGGCGCGCCGGTGTCGCTGGACGGACTTCGGGGCCGCGTGGTCGTGGTCAACTTCTGGGCCTCGTGGTGCATCCCCGCCTGCTACGAGGAGGCGCCGGTGCTCCAGGACGTGTGGCGCGACTACGAGCACCGCGGCGTCGCCATGGTCGGCATCAACGTGCAGGACAAGGACGACGCCGCGCGGAAGTTCATGGAGCAGTTCGGCTTCACCTTCCCCAACGCCATGGACGTCGGCGGCAAGGTCGCGGTGAACTACGGGGTCTACGGGGTGCCCGAGACCTTCCTCATCGACAAGAAGGGCCGCATCCGGGAGCGGAAGGTGGGAGCGGTGGACGGGGAGGCGCTCCGCGGCCACGTCGAGCGGCTCCTCGCCGAGCCCTCATGAGGCGCCCCCCCCGCGTCCTCGCCCTCGCGATCGCCGTCGGCGTCCTCGGCCCCCTGCTCGTCCTCGCGGCGGCGCCGGTGGACGAGCAGACCGTGCACGCGATCGCCACCCAGCTCCGCTGCGTGGTGTGCCAGAGCCTGTCCGTGGCGGACTCGCCGTCGGAGACGGCGCACCAGATGCGCGACATCATTCGCGAGCGGCTCGCCGCGGGCGACACGCCGGAGCAGGTCACCGCCTACTTCGTGGCGCGCTACGGCGACTGGATCCTGCTCGCGCCGCCGCGTCGCGGCTTCACCCTGCTCGTATGGGTGGTGCCGTACGTGGCGCTCGCGCTCGGTCTCGTGGTCGTGGTCGTCGCGGTCCGCCGCTGGACCCGGGCCACCGCCGACCGGCGCGCCGCCGCGCCAGCCCCCGCGGTGGACGAAGCCACCCGCGAGCGCATCCGCCGGGACATGGCCGAAGGCGGGCCGTGAGCAGCGGTCAGCTCATCGCGATCTTGACTCTGGCGGCGCCGGTTGCGCTGCTGGTGCTGTGGCCGCTGCTTCGCTCGCGGGGCGCGGAGCGGGCGCCGGCCGCGGCGGCGGGGGCGGACCGGCGCCTCGAGCTCGGCGAGGAGCGGGCCACGGTGTACCGTGCGCTCCGCGAGCTGGACTTCGACCACCAGGCCGGGCATCTCGCCGACGACGACTACCAGGCGCTTCGCGCGACCTACGAGGCGCGCGCCGCGGAGGCGCTGCGCGCCCTCGATGCCCTGGGCGCTTCCCCCGAGTCCGCACGGCGCGGCGCTTCCGAACGGGCGCCCGCCGCGCCGCCGTGGACGCGGAGCCCCGCGACGCTCGCGGTGGGTGGTGTGCTGCTCCTGGTCTTCGGCGTCGTCGTCGGCGTGAGCATGGGCCGCTACACCGAATCAGTGCCCGCCGCGCCCATGGGCGCTCCGGCCGTTCCCGCGATGCCGCCCCCTGTCGCGCGCCTCGGCGAGCCCGCGCCCGGCGCCGCGTCGCCCGGCGGGGGCGCGGCCTCCGGCCGCCCGATCCCGCCGGAGATGCTGCAGGGCATGCTGCAGGCGGCGCGGCAGAGCCTGATGGCGGGACGCTACGCGGAGGCCATCGCGGCCTACCAGGCGGTGCTCAAGCGGGAGCCGCAGAACGTGGACGCGCTGACCCATCTCGGCTTCATCGTCGCCTTGGGCGGCCATGCCGATGCCGCGCTCGAGACCATCGACAAGGCGCTGGCCATCGATCCGGACTACGCGCTCGCCCGGTACTATCGCGGCCAGGTGCTCTACGAGGCCAGGGGCGATACTGCGGGCGCCATCAAGGAGTGGGAGCGCTTCCTCACCCTGGTGCCGTCGGGTCCGGAGCACAATCAGGTGCAGGCCCTCATCAACGACGCGCGCGTCCGGCCTGCGCCCGCCGCCGCCCCGACACCGCCGTCCCGCTGAGGCGGCCCGGCCGGGCCTCACGGCGGCCCGCCCGATGCCCGGCGGCGAGCGATCAGCCTTGACTGCCCAGTCGCCTTAGGGATACCTTAGCCGCCACATCGGCGCCACGTCTTCACCCTGAGCCCCCCACCCTCGGCCGCCCCCACAGGAGACTCTCCATGGGCATGTCGATGAATCGGGCCACGCGGCGGACCATCGCGGCGGCCGCCCTGCTCGGCAGCCTCGCAAGCGCGGCCGCCGCCAACGAGGTCGTGGTCTACTCCGCCCGCTCGCATTACGGCCAGGAGCCGGCCATCGAAGCCTTCACCAAGAAGACCGGCATCCAGGTCAAGAGCCACGGGGGTAACTCGTCCGAGCTCTTCGATCGCCTCAAGGCCGAAGGCGACAAGACGCCCGCCGACGTTCTCATCACGGTGGACGCCGGCAATCTCTGGAACGCCGCCCAGGCGGGGCTCCTCGCGAAGATCGACTCGCCGGAGACGCAGGCCAACGTGCCCGCCAACCTGCGCGATCCCGGGGGCCGCTGGGTCGCGCTGACCATGCGCGCGCGGACCATCATGTACAACACCAGGAAGGTGAAGCCCGAGGAGCTCTCGACCTACGAGGCCCTCGCCGATCCGAAGTGGAAGAATCGGATCTGCCTCCGCACCTCCGGCTACATCTACAACCAGTCCTTCCTCGCCACCATGATCAAGCGCCAGGGTGAGCCCAAGGTCGAGACGGTGGTGCGGGGCTGGGCGGCCAACAATCCCACGTTGATCAACGGGGACACGAAGATTCTGGAGGCCATCGCCGCCGGGCAGTGCGACGTCGGCATCACCAACACGTACTACCTGGCCCGCATCCTCGCCAAGGATCCGGCCTTCCCGGTGGCGCCATTCTTCGCCAACCAGCAGGGCACCGGCACCCACGTCAACATCTCCGGCGCCGGCATCATCGCCCACGCCAAGAAGAAGGCGAACGCGGTGAAGCTCCTCGAGTTCCTCACGTCGCCCGAGGCGCAGCAGATGTTCGCCGATTCCAACTTCGAATACCCGGCGAACCCGCAGGCCGTGGTCAACCCGATCCTCGCCCGGTGGGGAACGTTCAAGCAGGACGACATCAACGTGGCCGCCGCGGGCGAGCTCCAGGCGGCCGCCACCAAGCTCGCCGACCGCGCTGGCTACAAGTAGGGCGCCCGCACTCCCGCCCGCGGTGGCCGCCTCCCGAGGGAGGCGGCGCCGACCAGGGTGGACGCTCGCCGCCGTGGTGGTGGCGGCGGGGCTCGCCGCGCCCGTGCTCGTGGTGCTCTCGTCCCTCCTGTCTCCGCGGGGCGAAATCTGGCGCCATCTCTGGCGCACTCAGCTCGTCGAGCTCCTGCTCAATACGCTCGCGCTGCTCGCCGGCGTGGCCGGCGGCACGCTCCTCGTCGGGACGGTCCTCGCATGGCTCGTGGTGCACTACCGCTTCCCCGGTCGCGACCTCTTCGAGTGGACGCTCATCCTGCCCCTCGCGGTGCCTGCCTACGTCATCGGCTTCGCGTTCCTCGGGCTCTTCGAGTTCGCGGGCCCCGTGCAGACCGGGTTGCGGGAGCTCTTCGGCCCCAGCGCGCGCCTGCCCGAGCTCCGCTCCTGGGGCGGCGTGGTGCTCATGATGACGCTGGTCTTCTATCCCTACGTGTACTTGCTCGCGCGCGCGGCCTTCCGCGAGCAGGGGTCCGCGGCGGTCGAGACCGCGCGCAGTCTCGGGCGCTCGCCCGCGCGGGCCTTCCTGGAGGTCACGTTGCCGCTGGCCCGGCCGTCACTGGCGGCGGGCGGCGCGCTCGCGATGATGGAGGCCCTCGCCGACTTCGGCACCGTGGCCACCTTCGGCTATCGGACGCTCACCGAGGGCGTGTATCGCGTCTGGTACGGCATGTTCGACCGCATCGCGGCCAGTCAGCTCGCCGCCGTGCTCCTGCTCTTCTCCGCCGCGCTCCTCTGGCTGGAGCGCGCCTCGCGTGGCCGTCGGCGCTTCGTGCAGCGCCCGCGCCACGGCCCCGAAGCCGCGCCGGTCACGCTGCACGGCGTCCGGGCCCTCGGCGCGCTCGCCGCCTGCGGCGGCGTGCTCGGCCTCGCCTTCGCCCTACCCGTGGGGCAGCTGGTGGTGTGGGCGGCGCAAGCCGTCCGCGACGGGCGGGTAGCGCCCACGTTTCCCGCGCTGCTCGCCAACACCCTCGTGCTCGCGGGCATGGCTGCCCTCGCCGCGTGCGCTCTGGCGGTGACGCTGGCCTACGCGCTGCGCCTGCATCCCGCGGGGGCCACCCGCGCCGCCAGCCGCCTTGCCTCCCTCGGCTACGCGCTGCCGGGCGCGGTCATCGCCGTGGGGGTCCTCATCTCGCTCGCCGCGCTCGATCGGTCGCTCGTGCCCCCGCTCGAGCGGCTGCTCGGCCGGCCGCTGGGGCTTCTCTTCACCGGCTCGGCGGTGGGTCTCGTCTACGCGTATCTGGTGCGCTTCATCGCGGTGTCGCTCCAGACGGTGGAGGCGAGCCTCACGCGCATCGCCCCGAACCTCGACGACGCCGCGCGGGCCCTCGGGGTGGGCGCACGCGGCGCCCTCCGGCGCGTGCACCTTCCCCTGCTGCGCGGCGGCCTCGCCACCGCCCTCGTCCTCGTCTTCGTGGAGACCATGAAGGAGATGCCGGCCACCCTGCTGCTGCGCCCCTTCGGCCTCGACACGCTCGCCATCGAGGTGTGGCAGCGCACATCCGAAGCGATGTGGCAGGAGGCGGCGGTGCCTGCGCTCGCCATCGTGCTCGCGGGCCTGGGCCCCGTGCTGCTGGTGATACGCTGGAGCCGGCGCCTGGAGCCGCACCGGGACGAGCGATGATGCGCCGCGCGCTGCCCGCCGCCTGAGGGCGCGTGGAGGGCGTGCTATTCTCGGACCTATCCATGGCTCGAGCGCAGGACGCTGCCGCCCGTGTCGAGACCCTCCGCCGTGAGATACGGCGTCACGACGCGCTCTATCACGCTCACGATCGCCCGGAGATCTCGGACGCCGAGTACGACGCGCTGAAGCGCGAGCTCGTCGCCCTCGAGGACGCGCACCCCGAGCTCGTCACGCCCGACAGCCCCACCCGCACGGTGGGCGCCCGCCGCAGCGAGGCCTTCGCTCCCGTCGAGCATCGCGGCGCCATGCTCTCGCTCGACAACGCCATGAGCGTGGACGACCTCCGCGAGTTCGAGGCGCGCCTCCGCCGTGCCCTTCCCGGCGCGACCTTCCAGTTCGTGTGCGAGCCGAAGATCGACGGCCTCGGGGTCGCGCTGCTCTACGAGCGCGGCCGCTTCGCGCGCGGGGCCACCCGAGGCGACGGGCGGGTCGGCGAAGACGTCACCCATACGCTCGCCACGCTCGCCCAGATTCCCAAGCGGCTGCACGGGCCGCTCGCCCGCGGCGCCGAGCTCGAGGTCCGCGGCGAGGTGTACATGCCGCTCGCCGCGTTCCGGAAGCACAATGCGACGCTGGTGGAGGCGGGAGACGAGCCCTTCGCGAATCCCCGCAATGCCGCCGCGGGCGCGGTGCGCCAGAAGGATCCCGCGATCACGGCATCCCGGCCCCTGGCGATCTTTCTCTATCACGTGAGCGAAGCCGCCGGCGCGCGACCCGGCACGCACTGGGAGACCCTGGACGCCCTCCGCGCGAGCGGCTTCCCGGTGAACCCCGAGTCGAAGCGCTGTGAGAGCCTCGATGCGGTCATCGCCTACTGCGCCGAGCTGGAAGCGCGCCGCGACACGCTCGACTACGAGGCCGACGGCGTGGTGGTAAAGGTCGACGATCTCGAGCAGCAGCGGCGGCTCGGCGCCACGTCGCATCATCCCCGCTGGGCCATCGCGGTGAAGTTCGCCGCCCGCCAGGCGACCACGCGCGTGCTCGCCATCGAGGTCAACGTGGGGAAGTCCGGCGCGCTCACCCCCGGCGCATCCCTCGAGCCGGTGCAGCTCGCGGGGGTGACGGTGCGCGCGGTGAGCCTCCACAACGAGGACGAGGTGCGGCGCAAGGACGTGCGCGTGGGCGACACCGTGCTCATCGAGCGCGCGGGCGACGTGATTCCGTACCTCGTCCGGGTGATCGCGGAGAAGCGGCCGCCGGGCACCGAGCCCTTCCGGATGCCCGAGCACTGTCCGGTGTGCGGGGGCGCCGCCATGCGCGCGGAGGGTGAGTCGGTGTGGCGCTGTACCAACAGCGCCTGCCCCGCCCAGCTCAAGGAGCGGCTCTTCCACTTCGGCTCGCGGCGGGCCATGGACATCGAGCACCTGGGCGAGGGGGTGATCGCTCAGCTCGTCGACAGCGGCCGCGTCACCGATTTCGCCGGCCTCTATGCCCTCACCGTCGACGAGCTGGCCGCGCTCAACCGCCTCGCCAAGAAGTCGGCCTCCAATCTCCACGCGGCGATTCAGAAGTCCAAGGACCGCGGCCTCTCGCGCCTGCTCAACGCGCTCGGGATCCGCATGGTCGGCGAGCGGGCGGCCGGGCTCCTCGCCTCGCGCTTCGGCACCATGGAGCGGCTCCAGGCGGCCAGCGCGGACGAGATCAACGAGATCCATGGAATCGGCCCGGAGATCGCGCGCGCCGTGCGTGCCTTCTTCGACGAGCCCCGCAACCAGGCGACGATCCGGCATCTCGGTGAGGCGGGGGTGCTCATGCGAGAGGAGGGCCACACGGAGGGGCCGCGGCCACTGGACGGGAAGACGGTGGTGCTGACCGGCAGCCTGCGCCGCCTCAGCCGCGACCAGGCCAGGGATCTCGTGACCCGCCTGGGCGGGCGCGTCACCGGCTCCGTCTCCAAGAAGACCGACTACGTCGTGGTGGGGGAGGAGCCGGGCTCGAAGGCCGACGACGCCCAGCGGCTGAAGGTGCGCATTCTGGACGAGCAGGAGTTCCTCACCCTGGTGGGGCGCGCGTGACGCGCCTCGCCGTCGCGCTCGCCGTGCTCCTCGTCGCCGGCGGGACCGCGTGGGCGCAGACGCCCTCGCCGGCGCCGGCGAGCCGCGAGCAAGCGCTGACCGATCTCTCGCGCGAGGACGTCGAGGCGCGCCGCCGCGCCGCCGCGGCGCTCGGCGAAGTCGGGCGGATGGAGGACGTGCCGGCCCTCGTGCAGGCCCTTCGCGACCGCGACGGCATCGTGCGTGCCCTCGCCGAGAACTCGCTCTGGGGAGTGTGGAGCCACTCCGGCGATCCCGAGGTCGACGCCCTGTTCGAGCTGGGCGTGGAGCAGATGAACCTGCGCCAGGGCCCCTCCGCGGTCGACATCTTCACCCGCATCGTCGAGAAGAAGCCGGAGTTCGCCGAGGGCTGGAACAAGCGAGCGACCGTCTACTTCCTCATGGGCGAGTACGACAAGTCGCTCCGCGACTGCGACGAGGTGATGAAGCGCAACCCGTCCCACTTCGGTGCCCTCGCCGGCTACGGCCAGATCTACCTCCGGCTGGGCCGGCCCGAGCGGGCCCTTCCCTACTTCGAGCGGGCGCTCGCGGTGAATCCCAACATGGACGGCGTCGCGCAGATGATCGAGGAGATCAAGGCGCTCCTCGCCGAGAAGCGACGGGAGAGCGTCTAGTGGGCCGACCCGCGCGCCTGGCCTGTCCGCGCTGCCGCGAGCCCGGCGACCTCGCCGCGCCGCCCGTGGTGTGCGCGCGCTGCGGAACGGTCATGGAGATCGAGACCGATCTCGGGTTCGCACGGCCGGGCCTCGCCGAGCGCATTCGCCGGCGGCCGCGGGGGCTCTGGCGCTGGCACGAGTTCCTTCCCGTCGACGCCAGCCGTGGCATATCGCTTGGAGAGGGCGACACCCCGCTGCTCCACGCGCCTCGCCTCGCCCGCGAGCTGGGCATCGAGCGCCTGCACGTGAAGAACGATACCGTGCTCCCCACCGGCTCGCTCAAGGACCGGTCGGTGACGGTGGCGCTCACGCACGCCCGCGCCCTCGGCGCCGGCGCGGTGGGCGTGGCCTCGAGCGGCAATCACGCGGCCTCGGTGGCCGCCTATGCGGCCGCCGCCGGCCTGCCCGCCATCGTGATGGTCCCCGCCGCGACGTCGCCGGCCAAGGTCCTGCAGGCGCGCGCCCACGGGGCGACCCTGCTCGCGGTCCGCGCGGGCTTCGACGCGACCTTCGCCCTGTTCAAGGAGGCGCTCAAGGCCTTCGGCTGGTACTCGTGCCTCTCCACCAATCCGTGGCGGAACGAGGGAAAGAAGAGCTATGCCTTCGAGACCTGGGAGGATCTGCGCGGCGAGACGCCGGACTGGATGCTCCATCCCATCGGCGGCGGGCTCGGCGTGACCGCGTGCTGGAAGGGCTGGCGTGAGCTGGTCGCGCTCGGCTGGGCCTCCCGTGTGCCGCGCATGGTGGCCGCGCAGCCCGCCGCCGCCGACCCCATCACGCGCGCCTTCGAGGCGGGCGCCGACGACGTGGCGTCGATCCCCATCGTCGCCGACACCGTGGCGCAGGCCATCGCGGTGGGCGCCCCCAGCCTCGGCTGGCGCTGCCTCGACGCCGTGCGCCGCACCGGGGGCGCGGCCGCAAGCGCCACCGATGCCGAGCTGCTCGAGGCGCAGGCTCTGCTCGCCCACACCGCCGGCATCTACTGCGAGCCGTCCGCGGCGGCCTCCGTCGCGGTGGCCCGGCGCCTTCGCCGGGAGGGCCGCATCAAGGCCACCGACCTCGTGGTCTGCGTGGTCACCGGTCACGGCCTCAAGCAGCCGGGCCCGGTCGAGCCGGCCCCCATGCACACCGTGGATCCCACTCTCGCCGCCGTGGAGGCGGCCCTCAGCAAAGGAGACCCGACGTGGCGCTGACCACTCAGCAGATCGACGCGCTCAAGAAGATCACCAGCCCCAGCGTGGCCAATGCCATCGAGACGTTCAACGTCCGACCGCGCGAGCACGGCAATCTCTCCTCCGACATCAAGGCCCTCTTCCCCGAGATGGGGCCGATGGTGGGCTACGCCTGCACCGCCATCATCCGCGCCGAGCAGGGGCCCATCGAGGGTCACCGGGCCAGCCTCTTCGGCTGGTGGGATTTCATCCAGACGATCCCCGCCCCGCGGGTGATCGTGGTACACGACCTCGACGACCCGCGGGGCCAGGGCGCGCAGTGGGGCGAGGTGCAGGCCAACATCCACCGGGCGCTCGGCTGCGTGGGAGTGGTGACCGACGGCTCCGTGCGCGACCTCGACGAGGTCCGCGCGCTCAACTTCCAGTTCTGCGCGGCCCACGTGTCGGTGTCGCACGCCAACGTGCACATGGTGGACTTCGGCATCCCGATCAAGGTCGGCGGCGTGTGGGTCAAGCCCGGAGACCTGGTGCACGGCGACCAGCACGGCGTGGTCGTCATCCCCCACGACATCGCCCACGGAATCCCCGAGGCCATCGCCAAGGTCGAGGCCAACGAGAAGCGCATCATCTCCGTGTGCCAGAGCCCGGACTTCACCGCGGAGAAGCTCAAGGCGCTGTACAAGGAGATCCGGCCCGGCACGTACTGATCGGGCGGGCGCGCGCCGGCATGCGGGTCATCGGCTGGAACATCCGGGCGGGCGGCGGGATCCGCACCACCGCCCTCGCATCCCAGCTGGGCCGCTGGGCGCCGGACGTGGTGGCGCTCTGCGAGTTTCGCGCCACCCCGCCCAGCGCCGCGCTGGCCCGCGCGCTCGCGGAGCTCGGGCTCGCATATCAGGCGAGCACCGCCGACCCGCGGCAGCCCGGCGTCAACGCCCTCCTCATCGCCTCACGCTGGCCGCTCCGCCCTCTCGCCGCCCGCGCCTGGCCCTGCGAGCGCGGCCGCTGGCTGCTCGCCTCGGTGGCGGCGCCGCGCCCCTTCACGCTCGGCGCGATGCACGTGCCGAACCGCGCCACCGGGCGCAAGTGGCCGTTCCTCGACGCCGTGCTGCGCACCGCCGAGCGCTGGGCCGAGGGCCCCGCGGTGCTCATCGGCGACACCAACTCCGGCCGACCCGGTCTCGACGAGGCGCCGACCTGCCGCGCGGGCTTCAATGCCCGCGAGGGTGGGTGGATCGAGGGGCTCGACCGCGCGGGGTGGCGCGACGGCTTCCGGCATCTGCGCGGCGACGAGCGCGCCTACACGTGGTACTCGCCCAACGCGGGCAACGGCTTCCGTCTGGACCAGGCGTTCGTGAACGCCGAGCTCCTCCCCGCTCTCGGCGACGTCCGCTACGAGTGGGGCCGGCGGCGGCCGGGCCGCGGTCCCAGCTTCGCGCTGTCCGATCACGCCGCGCTGCTCCTCGACTTCCACGCGGGCGCGCCCCTACAATGACGACGACGCCATGATCGAGATCCGCCTGCCCCGCGTCGCCGATGCCACCGCGTGCACCGAGCTCGCCGCGCTCGTCATTGGGCCCGAGCGGGCGGGCACGTTCGTGAAGTCGCACTTCGAGCGGCATCAGGTGATGGTGGCGGAGGCGGGCGGCGAAGTGATCGGTTTCCTCGCGTACCGCACCGACTGGTTCCAATGTACCTACATCACCCTGGTGGTCGTGCGGGAGGACTACCGGCGGAAGGGCATTGCCCGGGAGTTCTTCCGCTCGGTGGAGACGGTGTCGCTCTCGCCGCGCGTGTTCTCCTCCACCGAGGAGACCAACGCCGCGTCCATCCAGATGCACACCGCGCTCGGGTACACGCCGAGCGGCTACATCGACAACCTGCCCCAGGGCGTGCGCGAGCTCCTGTTCTACAAGCGCGTGCCGCCCCGCGGGCTCGCCTGACGGAGGCGTTCATGTCCCAGAAGCAGCAGCTCCTCGCCGAAGCGGAGACGGAGTTCCAGACGCTCAAGCGCGCGGTGGCCGGTCTCGACGACGCCGCCCTCCGCGAGGTCTGGTGCGGCACCTGGAGCCTGCGAGAGATCCTGGGTCACATCGCGGGCTGGCACCGCGAGATGCTGCCCGCCCTCGAACGCCTGGCGCGGGGCGAGAAGCCGGTGCCGGCCGGGGTGTCGTACAGCGACGTGGACGCCTGGAACGCGAAGTTCGCCGGGGCCGTGCATGGCCGGAGCAACGCCGACATCCTGCGCGAGCTCGACCAGTCCCATGCCGACTTCATGCGCACCGCGGGCACGGTGCCGGATGAGCGCGTGGTGCCCGACCGTACCGCCTACAAGCTGATCGACGCGAACAGCCGGCATCACTACCGGGAGCACACCGCGGACATCCAGGCCTGGCGCACGCGCCGCGGGGTCTGATCGCTAGCGCGCGGGCGAGGCCAGGGGCGCGCCGCGCGCGCCCCCGCAGGTCCTCTCCGTCTCCTCCCATCGGCCGCCCGCGGCCGCGCACTGCCGCTGGGCCGCCACCCGAAGGGTCCGATGCGCGCCGTAGAGCGCGAGGGCCACCAGGCTCGCCATCATGCCCAGCAGGAGAAGGGTGCGGAGAAGGGCGCGAAGGGGCTTCAGCGCTGCCCCCGCCGCTCGTCGCGGCGGAGCTTGTACTCGATCGAGTCCACCAGGGCCTGCCAGGACGCCTCGATGATGTTGTCGGCCACTCCGACCGTGCCCCAGGTCTCGTCACCATCGCCCGAGGTGATGAGCACGCGGGTCTTCGCCGCGGTGGCCTTGGCCTCGTCGAGGATGCGCACCTTGTAGTCGAGCAGGCTCATCTGGCCGAGGTTCGGATAGAAGTCCTGCAGCGCCTTGCGCAGGGCGTGGTCGAGCGCGTTGACGGGCCCGTTACCGGAAGCCGCGGTGTGCTCCTCGATCCCCCGCACGCGCAGCTTCACCGTCGCCTCCGCCACCGGCTCGGTGCCGCTCCCCTGCTCCTCCACGATCACCCGGAACCCCTGGAGCTCGAAGTAGGGCCGGTGATTGCCGAGCGCGCGCTCCATCAGGAGCTCGAACGACGCCTCCGCGCCCTCGAACTGAAAGCCTTCGTCCTCGAGGCGCTTGAGCATCTCCAGGATGCGGCGCGCGTCCGGCGTATTCTTGTCCAGGTCGATCCCGTACTCACGCGCCTTCCACAGGATGTTCGACTGCCCGGCCAGCTCGGACACGAGCACGCGGCGATGATTGCCGACCGCCTCGGGATCCACGTGCTCGTAAGTGTCGGGATGCTTGAGCACCGCGGAGACGTGAATGCCCCCCTTGTGGGCGAAGGCGGAGTCGCCCACGTAAGGCTGCGACGACCACGGCTTGCGGTTGGCCAGCTCCGACACGAAGCGCGAGACATCGCGCAGGTCGCGCAGGTTCTCCGGCGGAATGCTCTCGAGCCCCATCTTCAGCCTCAGGTTCGGGATGATCGAGACCAGGTTCGCGTTGCCGCAGCGCTCCCCGTAGCCGTTGATGGTGCCCTGCACGTGGTCCACGCCCGCCGACACCGCGGCGAGCGTGTTGGCCACCGCGCACTCGGTGTCATTGTGGACGTGGATGCCGAGCGGGGTGTCCCGCCGCAGGGTCTTCTTCACCTCGGCGAGGATGGCGGTGATCTCGTGCGGGACGCAGCCGCCATTGGTATCGCAGAGGACGAGACAGTGGGCCCCCGCCGTCTCCGCCGCGCGGAGGGTGGCGAGGGCGTACTCGCGATTCCGCTTGAAGCCGTCGAAGAAGTGCTCGGCGTCGTAGAGCACCTCCTCGAAGTGCTTGTGGAGGTACGCGATCGAGTCGCCGATCATCGCGAGGTTCTCGTCGAGCGTGGTACCCAGCGCCGCGGTCACGTGGAAGTCCCACGACTTCCCGAAGATCGTCACCACCGGCGGGCCCGCCTCGACGAGCGCCTGGAGGTTCGGATCCTCCGGCGGCCGCACCCCCGGCCGGCGGGTCGCCCCGAACGCCGAGATCTTGGCGGTCTTGAAGACCGCCCCCTGCACTCGCTTGAAGAAGCGCAGGTCCTTCGGGTTCGAGCCCGGCCAGCCGCCCTCGATGTAGTGGATCCCCAAGGCGTCGAGGCGCTGGGCGATGCGGACCTTGTCCTCCATGGAGAAGGACACGCCCTCGCCCTGGGTGCCGTCCCGCAGCGTGGTGTCGTAGAGCTTGATGAGGCGCGTCATGGAGCCCACATCATGGAGAACGCCCCGCGAGGAGTCAAGTTTGCGGGGAGACAGGCGACGCGGTGACGCGGGAGCGGGTCACACCACCCCGGCGGCGCGGAGCTTCGCCACCTTGGCGGGGGCATAGCGAAGCAGGCGCGTGAGCACCTCGTCGGTGTGCTGACCGAGCAGCGGCGGCGCGGTGCGCGCCGCGCCCGGAGTCTCCCAGAGGCGAATGGGCACGCCCATCATGGTCACCGCGCCCGCCTTGGGGTGCGGCAGCGACACCACCATCCCGCGCGCCTTGAGGTGCGGGCTCTCGCACACCTCCGCCACCGTCTTGATCTTCCCGGCGGGGACCCCGGCCTTGTCCATGCGGGCGAGCCACTCCGCGGCGGGGCGCTGGCCCAGCTCAGCATTGAGGATCGGGTTCAGGATGTCCCGGTTCGTCACGCGCTTGGCCTCGGTGTCGAAGCGCTCGTCCTTGACGAGGTCGGGCCGGCCAAGGGCCCCGCAGAAGCGCTCGAACAGGGAGTTGTTGGCGACGCCCAGGGTGAGATAAGCGTCCTGCGCCTGATACACCTCGTAGGGCACGATCGAGGGATGCGCGTTGCCCCGCCGCGCCGGGCGCCCGCCCGCGTTCCAGTAGAGCCCCGCCTGATACGTGAGCAGCGCGGCCATCGCGTCGAGCATGCCGATCTCGACCTTCTGTCCTCGTCCGCTACGCGCCCGCGCGAGGAGCGCCAGCGCGATACCGTGCGCGGCCGACATGCCCGCGACGAGATCCGCGATGGAGTTGCCGACCTTGACCGGCGGCCCATCCGCGAAGCCGGTGAGATCCATCACCCCGGACTCGCCCTGCACGATGAGATCGTAGCCGGGCCGAGGCGCCTCGGGACCGCTCTCGCCGAAGCCGGAGATCGAGCAGTAGATGAGCCGCGGATTCTTCTTCCGGAGCGCCTCGAAGCCGAAGCCGAGCCGCTCCATGGTGCCCGGCCGGAAGTTTTCCAGCACCACGTCGGCACGCCCGATGAGCCCGCGGAGGATGGCCTGGCCTTCCGGCGCCTTCAGGTTGAGCGTGAGGCTCTTCTTGCTTCGGTTCACCGACATGAAGTACGTGGCCTCGCCGCCGGCGAACGGAGGCCAGCCGCGCGTGTCGTCGCCCTTGCCGGGCTCCTCGATCTTGATGACCTCGGCGCCCATGTCGCCCAGCGCCATCGCACAGAACGGACCGGCGAGCACGCGCGTGAGGTCGATGACGCGGATGCCGGCGAGCGGCGGCCGGGTGGCGGGGGCGCGGCGCCCCGGCGCGGGAGGGGCGGTGCGCCTCTTCGGCCGGCGCTTACGGCTGGCCACTGGACCTCCCCTTGAGGAGCCCCTGGACGAGGCTCTTGCTGATGGCGGCGACCTTCTCGCCCCGCGCGCCCGCGCGGCGCCAGAATAGCCGCGCCCGGTCCGCGAAGCCCATGTTCGAGAAGTAGTACACGGAGTTGACGTCCTCCACCGACACGCGCGAGCCGATTTTCACGCCCTTGGTCTCCTCGCCGTGACAGAAGAGGCGCGCGCCTCCCTCGAGCTCCACGAGGGCGATGTGCAGCGGCGAGCGGAATCCCTCCGGCGGCGAGAAGAGCGTCGTGAACGAAACCACCTCGCCGGTGTTGGGCACCGACGCGAGCTCCATCGCCGTGCCGTGATCGGGGCAGCGCGGGGCGGGCGGCACGACGAGCCGCTCGCAGCGCGGACAGATCGAGGCGGGTAGTGTGGATTCGATCACCGCGCGGCCTCGAGCAGCAGCACCCAGTTGTTGGTGGCGAGGCCGCCGATCGACTGCGCCAGCCCCACGCGCGCGGCGACCTGGCGCGCTCCCGCCTGGCCCCGGAGTTGCCAGCACAGCT
>Ga0207428_10000782_pt1 | contig 36072 bp, 30 predicted proteins | sample RhiMethybrSRZTD1_FD_187600 | JGI IMG/M metagenome (GOLD analysis project Ga0207428, IMG submission 187600) | Populus rhizosphere microbial communities from Tennessee, USA - Rhizosphere MetaG P. TD hybrid SRZTD1 (SPAdes) (version 3) | ecosystem: Host-associated > Plants > Roots > Rhizosphere >...
GGCCGATATCGTTGACCAGGCCACCGTCAGTGCAGTGCTGGCCCGTTTCCAGCCTCACGCGATCATGCACCTGGCAGCGGAGTCCCACGTCGATCGTTCCATCGACGGGCCATCGGAATTCATCCAGACCAACATCGTCGGCACCTACAGCCTGCTCGAAGCCGCCCGCGCCTATTGGCAAGCCCTCCCGGAGCCCGAGAAAAGCGCGTTCCGCTTTCATCACATCTCCACTGACGAGGTTTACGGCGACCTGCACGGTGTCGACGACCTGTTTACGGAAACGACGCCCTACGCCCCCAGCTCGCCCTACTCCGCCAGCAAGGCCGCGTCCGACCATCTGGTCCGCGCCTGGCAGCGAACCTATGGCTTGCCGGTGCTGCTGACCAATTGCTCGAACAATTACGGGCCTTTCCACTTCCCCGAGAAACTCATTCCGCTGGTCATCCTCAATGCTCTGGCCGGCAAGCCGCTGCCGGTGTATGGCAATGGCCTGCAAGTGCGCGACTGGCTGTTCGTCGAAGATCACGCCCGGGCACTGCTCAAGGTGGTGACCACCGGCACCGTCGGCGAGACCTACAACATCGGCGGGCACAACGAACAAAAGAACATCGACGTGGTGCGCGGCATCTGCGCCCTGCTCGAAGAACTGGCACCGCACAAGCCTGAGGGCGTTGCGCATTACGCCGACCTGATCACCTTCGTCCAGGATCGCCCTGGTCATGACTTACGCTACGCAATCGACGCCGGCAAGATTGAACGCGAACTGGGCTGGGTGCCCGAAGAGACCTTCGAAACCGGCCTGCGCAAAACCGTTCAATGGTACCTGGACAACCTGGAGTGGTGCCGCCGTGTCCAGGACGGCAGCTATCAAGGTGAACGCCTTGGCGCCATCAATCCCAAGGAGCTGCTCGCATGATGAAAGGCATCGTTTTGGCGGGTGGCTCGGGCACGCGCCTGCACCCGATTACGCTCGGCGTGTCGAAGCAGCTGTTGCCGGTCTACGACAAGCCCATGATCTACTATCCGATCTCGGTGCTGATGCTGGCCGGCATCAAGGACATCCTGCTGATCTCCACCCCGCAGGATCTGCCGCAGTATCGCAATCTGCTGGGTGACGGCAGCCAGTTCGGGGTGAACTTCAGCTTTGCCGAGCAGCCTTCACCGGACGGTCTGGCCCAGGCTTTCCTGATTGGCGAGGAGTTCATCGGCGATGACCCTGTGTGCCTGATCCTGGGCGACAACATCTTCCACGGTCAGCACTTTGGCGAACAGTTGCAGAACGCGGCACAACGCTGCTCCGGCGCCACCGTGTTCGGTTACTGGGTCAAGGACCCCGAGCGCTTCGGTGTCATCGACTTCGACAGCGATGGCCGTGCGCTGTCGATCGAGGAAAAACCGAAAAAGCCGAAATCCAGCTATGCCGTTACCGGCCTGTATTTCTACGACAATGACGTGATCGAGATCGCCAAGGCGGTGAAACCTTCGCCTCGCGGCGAGCTGGAAATCACCGACGTCAACAACGCCTATCTGCAACGCGGCGACCTGCAGGTCGAGCGTTTTGGCCGAGGTTTCGCCTGGCTCGACACCGGCACCCACGACAGCTTGCTCGAAGCCTCTCAATACGTGCAGACCATCGAACACCGCCAAGGCCTCAAAGTCGCCTGTCTCGAAGAAATAGCCTATGAAAATGGCTGGATCGACCGCGAACAGCTGCTGGAGCGCGCCCGGTACTTCGGCAAGACGGGTTATGGCCAGTACCTGGCCAAACTGGCAGGGGATGAGCAATGAACCCGTGTGAGCCCGATTTGCCTCGTGAGGAGACTGGGCTGCAGCCATGAAAGTACTCATCAATGGCCGCAACGGCCAGGTCTCACATGAGCTGCAACGGCGGCTGGGGGCTGTCGGCGAACTGATCGTATTGGGTCGCGATCAGCTCGATCTCGCGCAACCCGATCAGATTCGCCGCCAGGTGCAAAACGTCAGGCCCGACCTGATCATCAACGCGGCGGCCCATACCGCGGTCGACCTGGCAGAAAGCGAGCCGCAAGCAGCCTTTGCCATCAACGCAGTCGCTCCCGGCATCCTCGCCGAAGAGGCGCTGGCCCTGGACATTCCATTGATCCATTACTCCACGGACTATGTTTTCGACGGGTTGAAAGCCGACCCCTACAACGAGGACGACACACCCAATCCGCTCGGGGTATACGGCAAGAGCAAGCTGGCCGGTGAACAGGCCATCAAGGATGTGCAAGGCAAACACCTGATCCTGCGTACCAGTTGGGTCTATTCAACCCATGGCCGCAACTTTCTGCTGACGATGCAGCGCTTGCTGCAAGAGAAACCGGAGTTACGCGTAGTCGCCGATCAAATCGGAGCCCCTACCTGGGCCGGCACAATCGCCAACAGCACCCTTGCCCTGATTGAGCGCTGGCGGGCGAACGAGGTGGCCAACTGGGGCACTTATCACCTGAGCGCTCAAGGTGAGACCTCCTGGTTCGGCTTCGCCCAGGCAATCGGCGAAGCATTGCGACAACAGGGCAAGCCCTGCGCCACCCTGTTACCGATCCCGTCCAGCGACTACCCGACGCCTGCCGCCCGGCCGCTCAACTCGCGCCTGGATTGCAGTCGCTTGCAACGCGATTGGGGCGTCAGTCAACCTGACTGGCAGACGGCGCTGCGCGAGTGCCTTACCGAGCAGACCTGAACATCAACGGCGGCCCGCACCTGCTTTGAAATACGACGCATCCGCATCGCAATGGCGTCGTGTAGCAGACAGGCGGGCTTGCTCGCGAAAGCGGCATTTGTAGCAACGACGCCCCCGCCTGACGCACAAAGTTCGCACAATCAGTCGCGAACATCCCCGATACGACGCCTTTCAGCCCATTACGACGCCCCCTCGCGAAATGGCACGCCCACTGCACCGGCCTCCCCCCGAGCGTTCCAAACCACTCAGGGAGCAAGCGCATGAACACACAACTCAAACCCACGCTGGGCACGTTGCATCTGTGGGGTATTGCCGTCGGGCTGGTGATTTCCGGGGAGTATTTCGGCTGGAGTTATGGCTGGGGCGTGGCCGGGACCTTGGGCTTTCTGGTGACCTCTTTCATGGTCGCCACCCTGTACACCTGTTTCATCTTCAGTTTCACCGAGCTGACCACTGCCATTCCTCACGCTGGAGGTCCCTTTGCCTACAGCCGTCGTGCGTTTGGGGAAAAAGGCGGATTGATCGCCGGCCTGGCGACATTGATCGAATTCGTCTTCGCCCCACCGGCGATTGCCCTGGCCATCGGCGCCTATCTCAATGTCCAGTTTCCAGCCCTGGACCCGAAACACGCGGCAGTCGGTGCCTATCTCCTGTTCATGGGTCTCAACATCCTCGGCGTAAAACTGGCGGCGACCTTCGAGCTGGTGGTCTGCGTGTTGGCGGTTGCTGAATTGCTGGTGTTCATGGGCGTGGTCGCGCCGGCGTTCAGCTTCAGCAACTTCGCCCTCAATGGCTGGGCCGGCACCGACGTGTTCGGCGCTCCGGCGATTGCCGGAATGTTCGCGGCGATCCCCTTTGCCATCTGGTTCTTCCTGGCCATCGAAGGCGCCGCCATGGCCGCCGAAGAAGCCAGGGACCCGAAACGCACCATTCCAAAGGCCTACATCAGCGGTATTTTGACCCTGGTATTGTTGGCGATGGGCGTGATGTTCTTCGCCGGTGGCGTCGGCGACTGGCGCACCCTGTCGAACATCAACGACCCGCTGCCCCAGGCGATGAAAACCGTGGTCGGCGAAAGCTCGGGCTGGCTGCACATGCTGGTGTGGATCGGTCTGTTCGGCCTGGTGGCGAGTTTCCACGGGATCATCCTTGGCTATTCACGCCAGTTCTTCGCCCTCGCCCGCGCCGGCTACCTGCCGGCGTCCCTGGCCAGATTGTCGCGTTTCCAGACGCCGCACCGGGCGATCATCGCCGGCGGCGTGATCGGCATCGCGGCGATCTACAGCGACGGTTTGATCAACCTCGGCGGCATGACGCTGACGGCGGCGATGATCACCATGGCGGTGTTCGGCGCCATCGTCATGTACATCATGAGCATGCTCAGCCTGTTCAAACTGCGCAAAACCGAACCAAACCTGGAGCGCACCTTCCGCGCCCCGTGCTACCCGCTGGTGCCGTTCATTGCGTTGATGCTGGCGGTGGTGTGCCTGGTGGCGATGGCCTGGTTCAACACCTTGATCGGCCTGATCTTCCTGGGCTTCATGGCCGCAGGTTTCGTGTACTTCACGCTCACCGCGCAATTGCGCGCCGACGCACCGGCGGACGCGATGCTGACCGGACATTGAATGCGCTCGGGTGAACCTTGAACAACAGGCATAGAATGGGGGTGATAGCGATGGAACTGCGACGAAACCCCGTCACTCAAAGTGCTATACGCGATCGGTTGGCGAACCCTCGTCGACCCGCCTGCTTTTCAAGGAGAGTCCTATGCCCTGGTATGCCTGGTTGATTCTGGTCGTTGCCATTGGCTCGATCGTTGGTGGTCTGATGATGCTGCGCGACACCGCCCACAAAGTCGAACTGACCGAAGAGCAACGTAAGCGCGTCGCCGAACGCAATGCGGAAATGGACGCCAAGGAAGCGCAGGACCGCTGAATGAAAACCCCGCCTTGGACGGCGGGGTTTGTTTTTGCGTCGCCTCCCCTGAAATCATGCCGCTTTGTACCCATATCGAAGCATCTGCATGCTTTTTAGAAGTAGAAGTACAGTCACCATGCAATTTTCATTGGTTAATATGGGCCGCATTGATGCGGAGATATCAGATGCGTTACTCGCAGGACCATAAAGCCCAGACCCACCAACGCATAATCAAGGAAGCTTCAGCGCGATTTCGACGCGACGGTATCGGCGCGACCGGGCTGCAACCCCTGATGAAAGCACTGGGCCTGACTCACGGTGGCTTTTACTCGCACTTCAAGTCCAAAGACGAACTGGTAGAGAAAGCCTTGCAAGAGGCTGGCGCACAAGTCGACGAATTGTGCGCGCAAATCTTCGCCGAGGAGCATCCTCTCGAAGCCTTCATCGACGCTTACCTTTCCGAATGGCATCAAACCTCACCTCACGAGGGTTGCCCGCTGCCGACCATTTCTTCCGAACTGGGACTGCGTGGTCAACCGAGTCCGACCAGCGACGTCGTGCTCCAGGCGCGACTCGACCAGATCCGGCATACCCTTGACGGAGAGCGCACCGCCGACCGTAGCATCGTCATCATGTCTACGCTGGTCGGCGCCTTGCTGTTATCCCGCAGCGTGGCCGACGCCGGGTTTGCCCAACGGATTCTCGACGTCGCACGCGAACACCTCAAACACCCGCAGGATTAACCTTGCCAACGCTTGAACAGCACACTGGCATTGACCCCGCCAAATCCGAAGCCGTTGGACAACGCATATTCGATGGCCATCGGCCGTGCGCTGCCATGAACAATGTCCACGCCCTCAGCGGCAGGGTCCGGGTTTTCGAAATTGAGGGTCGCCGGCACGACCTGATCGCGGATCGCCAGCAGCGTAAAGATCGCTTCGAGTCCACCCGCTGCACCGAGCAAATGCCCGGTCGCCGACTTGGTCGATGTCACGGCAATGCCGTTTTGCACCCCGAACAACGCCTTGATCGCCGCCAGCTCCCCCAGATCCCCCACCGGAGTCGAGGTTGCATGAGCATTCAGATGCTGGACCTGGGCCGGTGAAACACCGGCCTGTGCCAATGCCAACGACATCGCTCGCCGCGCACCGCTGCCGTCCTCGGGACCGGCGGTCAGGTGATAGGCATCGGCGCTGGTGCCGTAGCCGACCAGCTCCGCCAGGGGTTGGGCGCCCCGGGCCAGTGCATGGTCCAGAGACTCGATGACTAGCAGCCCGGCCCCTTCACCCATGACAAAGCCATCGCGACCACTGTCGAAAGGTCGTGAAGCACGCTCAGGCGTGTCGTTGTAGGCACTGGACAAGGCGCGAGCAGCCGCGAACCCGGCAAGGCTGACCCGATCGATCGCCGCTTCCGCACCGCCGCACACCGCGATATCCGCCTCACCCGCGCGAATCATCCGCGCCGCGTCGCCAATCGCCTGAACCCCGGCGGCGCATGCCGTGACCGGCGCGCCCAATGGCCCCTTGAAGCCATGCTGGATCGACACATGACCGGCCGCGAGGTTGACCAGAAATGAAGGAATAGTGAATGGAGACAAACGCCTTGGACCACGGCTATCGGTGGTACGCACCGCGTCGGCAATCGCACCGAAACCTCCCACACCTGAACCGATGATGGTAGCCGTGCGCTCCTGGGCATTGGCATCCAGTGCCTGCCACCCGGCTTGCTCCAGCGCCTGACGCGCGGCTTCCATGGCGAACAGAATGAAGCGGTCCATCTTCTTCTGCTCCTTGGGTGGGGTCGCCCGGTCCGGATCGAAACCCGCCTGGGGATCATCAGCCAGCGTCGGCACCGCACCGCCGACCGTAGCCGGCAGATCGGCAACCACCTCATCCGGCAGATTGCGCAGCCCCGAACGGCCGGCCAACAGCCGCTCCCAGACCACTTCGACACCGCTCCCCAGCGGCGATACCAGGCCCATGCCTGTTACAACCACACGACGATCACTCATACCGCTCACACCTCAATCTGGTTGATGGCACTTACCGATAACGGGCAGCAGCCTTGCTTTTGGACAGGTTAGGCGCCATCACAAGACGCACCGCCACGAACGCATTCCAATCCGCCGCATCGGGCAATGAAGGAATAGTGATCAATTCACCCTGATCCAGACCTGACAATGCAGCATCGACCATCTCACCCGCCTCCATCACCATGTCCGCAGGAATTTGTGACGCATCGATGCCGGAGCGCTCCCAGATCTCGGTTCGGGTCACACCGGGCAGCACCGCCTGGATCTTCACCCCGGTGCCGTCCAGTTCGGCGTTCAACGATTGAGTCAGGCTCAATACGTAGGCCTTGCTGGCGCTGTAGGTTGCGTTGAAACGCTCGGGAAACAAGGCCACCACCGACGCAATATTGATGATTGTGCCGCGCCCGGCCTTGGTGAAACCGGCTGCAGCCGCCGCGGCCAATCGCGTGACAGCGGTGATATTCAACTGAATCATTCGCTCCAGTTGGTCGAGATCGGCATTGGCCAAAAGCCCGTCCGCCGCCACACCGGCGTTATTGAGCAACAGACTGATACTCGAATCGCTGCGTAACCGCTGTTCGAGTTGCAGCACGTCTGCTTTTTGAGTCAGGTCCGCCTTCAGCACTTCAACCTTGATCCCATGGTCCGAGCGCAGTTTGCTCGCGGCCGCCTCCAGTCGCTGCTCGTCGCGAGCCACCAGCAATAAATCAAAACCACGGGCCGCCAGCCGCTCGGCGTAAACCGCCCCGATGCCGGACGAAGCACCGGTGACAAGGGCCGTACCTTGGGACTGAACTGAATTCATGAAGGTGCTCCTGAGGGATGCTAAGGGACGCCTGACACCAAGGCACGCCGGTGCAAGCGGTATTTATTATAGTCATAATTCAAAGGCAATATGATAGTCGTAATTTTAATTCTCGAGAAACGCTCGGCTCTCGTCGGTGACCCTGCCAGAATGAGAGTAGACCCTGAATGAACATGAAACCGCGCCGGGCCTATGCGATGGAATGAATGGTATTGCGGGCCAACCGATAAATGGTGAGGGAGGAACAAAGCGGATTAGGGGTACCGAGGGGACAGGGGACAACCAGTCTTTGAAGCTATCGAGCGAGGCCAGATCAGCCCTGGGCTCGTAATTGCGAGTGTTTCTCACCCTTGCTGTTTGGTAACAAATGCAGGAAAATCCAAAAAAATTTAACCAGATGTAAATTTTTCAACCTGGATGACGATAACTTTCCAGAAACATTTTTGGAGCGTCTGTCCAAACTTTCAGAGCGTGCAATGAATATTCCAGTAAATACAATTGATACTCCCCGACACGAAGTTGCTGAAGTAAAGGAGCTTATTGGTAGCCTCTGGAGCCAACGGGCGATTGTTTTACTGTTTACTGCACTGACTGTTACCGTCGCTATTGCTTATGCACAATTGGCAACTCCGGAATATGAGGCTGAAACTACTATTCGCCCCGTTCCACTGGCTGACCTGGACGAGTTGAATGAGTCCGGACTTTACAAAATCCGGCCAAGTGATGCGTTGAATAACGTTGGCTCATCAATGCAGTCTTATGATGTCCGCCTGAAGTTCTTCCAGGCCAACCCGCAGTTCCTTGCGCCATTGCAGGCACCAGGGCAATCCATTGAAGAAACTTTTGAAAAATTCAACGAAAAAGCATTTTTGCTTGAAAAGATCGACCCTAAAAAGAGCTCCAGCCTTACCGAAGCCGTTGGCCTTAGTCTCAGATACCCCGAGGGTGTAGATGGCGTAGGCATCTTGAAAGCCTTTACCGACTACGTCGTTAAAACCGAGAAAGAAAAAGCTGCCGCAAACTTGAAAACACTCGTTGCCAACCGTATCGACAACGTGGAAAAGAAGCTGGAGTCAAAAAAATCGATCTATGAGGCGGAAAGAGATTCAAAAATCGCCCACTTGCTGGAAAAAGACAAGTTAAAAAAGCAAACACTTCAAGACGAACTCAAAGCACTGCGTCAACAACTGCAAAGCCGCAGACAAAACCGCATCAAAGAGCTTGATGAAGCCATCGTCATCGCCAAGAAACTCGGCATTGTAAAACCCACCACGCCCTCGGCGCTGGGAGATGGAGAGCAGGCACATCAGGGCAACATGATCCGCACGGAAGTCAACAACCAGAAAATACCGCTGTACTTCCTGGGACAGGCGGCACTGGAAGCAGAACGCGCCACCCTGGTAACTCGTAATTCCGATGACTTCACCGAGCCGCGTATCGATGAGATTCAAAAAGAGCTCAGCCTGCTGGCTACAAACCGCGAAGCGGCACTTCTCAAAGAGCGGGATAATCCTGAGATGTTTCTCAAGGACTTCGCAGACATTCGCGGAGAGTTGACTCACTTGAAACAGCTGAGTGTAAACTTCGATCAATTCAACCTGGTCCAAGTTGACAAAGATGCGACAGCACCTCAATCGCCTATAAAACCGAAGAAAGCCCTGATCGTCGGATTTGGCCTGATCTTCGGACTCATACTCGGCGTGGGTGTCGCCATTCTGCGTCGCGCCCTGCTTTCAATGCATCCATCTCGTCGTTGATTGTCGAGGGCTGCGCTTGCTCTGCAGGCGCAGCCCGACTTGACCCATTGCCTTAATGCCCGCTTTTATCGCCGTAAAAACCAACATCACTTTTTCGACGCTCCAACTTGTCCAACGCGATACGCCAAGCGCGGTCAACAGGCGACAACTTATTCGCGCAGTGTCTCTGGTGAAGTGGTCGCTTGATCATTCCCACTCAACCAGACATTGACGTTCTCGACACTTTCTTCCGACAACTTTCCGGCCCAGCGATTCAGGATAAAAAGGTTGGTTATAAAGTCGTACTGAGTCTTGAGCAGATCGCGACGTGCAGTGAACTCGTTCTGCACCGCAGTCAATACATCCACGGCATTGACCACGCCATAGGCGAATGCCTTTTCTGCCGCGATGCGCGACTGCTCGGCCGAAGCCAGTGCATTGCGATTGGCATGAATCTTTTCCACGCTTGAGTCTGCGGTCAAATACGCGTTAGTCGTTTCCTTGACCACCTGACGACGTGTCGCCACCAATTGCTGTTCTGCGGTGAGCTGATCCTGATACAACTGCCTGACCCGCGCGGACGTCGCACCACCGCTATAGATCGGAATCTGTACCCCCACACCCGCGACATAGCTATCGGTTTGCGGCGCCAACGAATTGTTGTAGCCCTCGTTGGTCTGTTGTGCGCTCAGGTTCAAATTGACCGTGGGATAGTGCCCGCCCTTACCGGCGCGCAGGGCAGCCTCGGCAGCCTCCTGCGCATTTTCACTGGCCTTGATCGCCGGATTGTCGGCGATCGCCAAATTCACCCAACTCTCCAGGCTTTCGGCGGACACCTTCAATTCGACGTCATTACGCACACGGCTGAGCTTCTCTTTGACCGGCCGTCCGATAATCTCCGACAACGCAACCCGGCTCAGACTGGACTGGTTACGCGCTTCGACTTCCTGGGCGGCCAGCGAATCGACTCGAGCCTGGAGATCCAGCAAATCAGTAACCATTGCCAACTGTTTGCTGTAGAGAGCACTGACCCGGTCGAGGTTTTTCTGGGTAGCCCTGCGCTCGGCCTGCACCAGTTCAAGTTCATCATCGGCAGCCAATGCAGCGAAATAACGCTGCGCAAGATCTACCGTGGCTTCGGCCTGAGCCTCCTTTGATTCGGAGTCCGCCTGCTTTGCCAGGCTTTTGAAGTGCTGGTAGTTTTCCCAGGCAGCCTTGTTATACAAAGGCTGGGTCAACCCCACCGAATAATTGCGGCTGTTGTAGGCCTCGTCGATCTGAATGTTGGCCTGTTTGATCCGGTTGAATCCGGCGTTAGCCGTCACCGAGGGCAACAGACTGCCAAATGCCTGGTTTTGCTGTTCGACCCCGGATTGAGCCTTGGAGTAAGAAGCGATCACCCGAGGGTCTTCCAGGCGTGACTCGCGGTACAACTGCATCAAGTCAACCGAGTAGTTCTGCTTACTGACCGAAGCCGTTGGCGGTGTCGTGACAGAGGACCGGGCGGCGGGCGCTTCGGCGGCGTGGACAGGCAATGCCATCGAACCCATCACCAGGCAGGGAAACAGACGCACGATCACTCCTCGATCATCGACTGGGCGATAACGTTACGTGCCGGCTGCATCAAGTACTGCAGCATGGTGCGCTCTCCGGTGTTGATCAATACGTCTGCCGGCATGCCCGCCAACAGCTTGCGATCACCCAGTTTGCGCGCCCCATCCCGAGTCACGCTGATCCGGGCCAGGTAGTACGGCGCACTGGTTTTTTCGTTGATCAGGCGGTCGCCGGAAACACTGGTCACTCGACCTTCGATGACAGGAGTCGTGGCCGTGTTGAAGGCATTGAAGCGAATGTCCGCCAACTTGCCGACAGCGATTCGGTCGATGTCGTTGGGCGAGACCTGCGCCTCGACCACCAGATCGGAAACCGATGGAACGATATCCAGCAAGGGCGTCGCGGGCCGCACAACGCCACCGATGGTGTGAACCGTCATGCCGATCACCATCCCGTCATCCGGAGCGCGGATAACCACCCTGCTCAGGCGATCCTCCAGCGCCGAGGCTTTTTCCTGCAAGTCATAGGCCTTGGTCTGGGTCTCTGCCAATTGCCTGGTAACGTCGGCGCTGAAGTCCTTGTCGATCTGCAGGATCTGCAACTGGGTTTCGTTGATCTGCAACTTGGTCTTGATGTTGGTCGAGCGGTGATCCGCCACTTCAGACTTGAGCAAGTCCAGCTTGCGTGCCTGTTCGAGCATGCGCTGTTTGTCGACAAAACCCTGGGCCAGCAATTCTTTCAATTCGGCAATTTCGCCGCTATAGGATTCCTGCAAGCTGGTCTTGGTACCGATCATGGTGTCGGTTCCCTTGATTTGCTGATTCAACTGACCAATACGCTCTTGCAGGACCGATATTTGTCCAAGTCGCGAGCTACGCCTTGCGTTGAACACCTGAGTCTCGCCGTAACGCGCCTCGGCACTTCGCTGATTATCGGAAATGAGGTCCTTCGGGAATGCGATCGCCGGCAGGTCATCCCGCTCGGCGAGCAGGCGCGCCTCCATTGTCCTGGCAGCAATCAACTGGCTACGGGTCATTTCGTACTCGGAGCGCAGTTGAGCGTCATCGAGCACGATGATCGGGTCGCCTTTTTTCACGACATCGCCATCATGGGCAAGCAGATCCTTGACGATGCCGCCCTCCAGATGCTGCACCGTCTTGCGATAGGTTTGCACGGTGACGACACCGGGTGCGTAAGCCGCGCCGTCCAGCGGAGCAAACGCCGCCCATCCGCCGAACAGGCCGAACGTCACCAATACAATGAGAAATCCTTTACGGCGTACGGATCTGTCGGACATGGGCAGATCTGCGAAAGTATCGGCAGGAGTAGTGAGCGTGCGGTTCATCGATAACTTCCTGTCAAACTTCGGTCGAAGCGACTTCTGTGCCTGCCCGTGCGCCAGGCTTTTGCTGGGCGGCCAATTGATTCGCGTTGAGTTGCGCGAGGACCTGATCCCGTGGGCCGTACAAACTGATCGTGCCGGCGTTCATCACCAGCAAGCGGTCAAGCTGGGCCAGAATCGAGGTCCGGTGGGCGATCACGAAAACCGTTGCCCCGGTGAGTTTTATCTGTTGCAGCGCCAACGCCAGCGCTCGCTCACCGACCTCGTCCAGGTGAGCGTTCGGCTCATCCAGCACGATAAGCCGCGGGCTGCCATAGATTGCCCGGGCCAACCCGATACGCTGCCGTTGCCCACCCGACAGATTGATGCCGCCCTCGCCGATGACCGTATCGTAGCCATCAGGCAGCATCAGAATCATTTCGTGGACACTCGCGGTCCTGGCCGCCAGCACGACTTTATCCGGGTCCACGACACCAAAACGCGCGATGTTGTCGCTGATAGTGCCTTCGAACAATTCAATGTCTTGCGGCAAATACCCGAGGTGCGGTCCCAATTGGCTTTTGTCCCAATTGGCAATATCGGCAGCATCCAGACGGACGACGCCATGCTGTGGCTTCCAAACGCCCACCAAGGCCTTGGCAAGCGTCGACTTGCCCGAGGCGCTTGGCCCGACGACACCGATCATTGCGCCTGCCGGTGCGTTGAAACCGATGCCTTTGATGATCGGGGTCTTTGCTCCGGGAGCACCCAGGGTAAGGTTCTCCACCGTCACATGACCGATTGGAGCGGGCAATTGCATACGCTCGGGTTCGGCTTTTTGCTGGTCGAGAATGCTGTTCAGACGTGCGTATTGTGAGCGGGCGGCGATGAATCCTTTCCAGCTGCCGATCATCAAGTCCAGAGGGGCCAGCGCTCGACCCAGCAGCACTGAACCCGCGATTACCAGCCCGGCGTTGATCTCATGGCTAACCGCCAGATAAGCGCCGAGGCCGAGAATCAGTGATTGAACAAGCAGTCGGAAAGTCTTGGAAATCGACGTGATGATCCCGCTGCGATCGCTGGCTCGGGATTGCAGCAGCAGCACTTTCTTGTGCCGCAGACTCCAGCGCGACATGAGGGAGTCAAGCATGCCCATGGACTCGATCACTTCGGCATTGCGCAAATTCTTGTTGGTTTGCAGCGTCGAACCAATGCTCTCTTTATTGGCCGCTGCCAGAACCTTGCCCGTGGATTGCTCATTGATAATGGCCAGCGCCAGCAAGATCACCGCACAACCGATCGCCGTCCAGCCAAACCAGGGATGAAACAGGAACAACACCGCGACATAGATCGGCAGCCACGGCGCATCAAAAAACGCGAACAGGCCATTCCCGGACATGAATTGGCGCAGCCCGGTCAGATCGCTGAGCGGCTGCGCCGACGCGTCCTGGCCACCGCTGTCCAGAGCCCGTTTGAAACTGGCCCGGTAGACATCCCGACCCAGCAACACGTCGAGCCTGGTGCTGACACGAACCATGATCCGCGAGCGCACCCACTCCAGCAGGCCCATCGTCACCAGCAGGAAGGTCAGAATAAGGGTCAACATGGCCAACGTCGTCAGGCTGCCGCCCGTGACGACCCGCCCGTAGACCTGAAGCATGTAAAAGGTCGGGACCAACATCAGTGCGTTGATGAACAGGCTGAAAAAACCCACCGACATGAAGCTGCTCCTGCAGGCTCTCAGGGCTTCCTGCAAGCTGTTTTCGGGTGTACTGCGTATCATCTCGGGACTGACAACCTGGCGTGTTGATCGGGGGATTGCGGGGCGCGCGAGTGTATCACCTGAGCAACGTTTGCAGAATGAAATCGCCAGCATCCCGCCTTTGCCCTGCAATCGACGAACAGCGCTGGTCCTCACTCTCTGAAGATTTATAATTCCACTAGAGTTGATAATGGTTCTTTAAAATACCGGCCAATGAACTGTAACATATGTGAAATTTTGGCCAGCAACGCCGTTTGCAGAACGATTTGGATATCGGGAGCGGCCACCCAATCAATATGGAGTCACTCTTGATCAATTATTTTTCTTTACTCGCCAATATCGTCCGTGAAGAAGCGGCCGCAACCGGCGCGTTGCTGCAAGACGTCGCCCGTGAACTCTTGGCCACCAATACAACTCACTCGGATGGTGCCTGGTGGGCTGCCCACGGCAATGACCCCTTCTATACCGCCGAGCAAATTTACAAAACCGTCACAGGCGACCCGACTGCCGAACGCGCAGAACTTCTGTGCGGCAATATGGTTAACGTTTTCAGCGGCCTCTGTGCGGAGCTTGGCCTGCAAAAACGCACCATCTGGACGTATTCAGACTCCCAGGGGTTCTTCCAGGGACATACGTACCTTGAAATTTTTAATACAACTACCAACAAATGGGAAATTCAGGACGCGGACTACAACGTCTATTACACCGACGTTCGCACTGGCGAGCGTGTCGGTGTCAAGGACATGATGAACGCCGATGACGTTGAATATTTCATCCCTAATAATGCAACTGAATCCGGATGGTCAGAGACAGGCGCAGAAGCCTTGCGCCTGGCTAATCTATATGCAGCGCAAATAATTACTACAGAGCATAAGCTCTATACCAGTAACGATAGTCTGAGTGATACCTTGCTGGACAGTATTGCCAATTCTCTTAGCGGAGTCTTTGACTATACGGTAGATGGCGGTATCGCCGATCTGACTGCCACGCATCTGACCGATAGCGATGCCGTCACCAACAACGGTAGAGCCACGATCACCGGCAGTTCGAGCGCTGACTTCATTTCATATGATGGCAGTTCACTTAGCCCGGTGTTTGCCACGCTCATCGGTGGAGCCGGTGATGACACGCTTGCGCTACGTTTTTCCGGCGGTCAACTTTACGGTAATGAGGGCAACGATATCCTGATTGGCGGGCAGGCTGCAGATCTACTGGTCGGCGGTACGGGTGATGACTACCTGTCTGGCGGCTACGGTGCGGACCAGTATGCGTTTTCCAAAGGCGACGGCTTCAACGACACCATCGACAGTTTCGGCGTCGGTGCGGACCAGCTTGTTTTCCTCGGTGTCAGCGGCACCGGTGGTACCGGTCGTACGCAAATTTCGGAAAAAGAGTTCAACTTCAGGATCGACCAGAAATTGACCTCCGACGGTGTCTATCTTCGCTATGACACCGATGGTGACGCACGTTTTGATGGCGGGATGCTGATCGAAGGCCGTACGACACTGCTCACCGCCAACGACGCCACATTTATATTCAACGCCGACCCACTCAAAGGCTTCAATACGACTGCCGTCGCTGGCAATCCTGGTTCCGGCTACGCCGAAAAAATCTACGGCGGCAGTGCGGCAGACAAAATCCTCTACACCGGCACGCGTGGCGCAGAACTGGCTGGCAGCACCAGCGGAGCAAACAGCGGCAATGACATTATCCAGTCTCACTCGGATGCGAACTGCTCGCTGTACGGTCAAGATGGCAACGATGTATTGGCTGGAGGAAACGGCGGCGACTTCATCGTCGGCGGCACCGGCAACGACCTGCTGATTGGTGGAAAAGGGCGGGACGTCTTCGTATTCAACGCAGGCTCGGGCGCAGACACCATCCAGGATTTCAAACAAGGTGAAGACACCCTCTACATCTACGGCTGGACGACTACCAAGTCCGTGACGCAGACGCTGCAGGACAATGGACTGGTTGTGACTTTCGACACCGCCGGTGACGGTGCTCACGGGGGCAATATCACGCTACTTGGCCAGACCTCCTTGCTGAACAATGCCGACCTGTACTTTGCCTGAGTTCGGATGAGCGACCGCAACACACCGTACACGTAAAAGAGACTGGCCCGCCGCACATAAGTCTCGCTACAGGCAAAGGCCGATCAATGATCGGCCTTTGTCGTTTCAATCACGCCTCAGTTCACTTCGATCCTGTCGCGGTTTCTATCCAGTATCGCTTTGCCGATACCCTTCACTTCCAGTAATTCGTCAACTGACGCAAACGCACCATTACTGTCACGATGAGCAACAATCGCTTGGGCTTTGGCTTCGCCCACTCCAATCAACTCACGTTGCAGCGTAGGTGCATCCGCACTATTGAGATCGACTTTGCCAGATTGCGCCTTGGCGGCGACATCCTGCACCAACGGCGCTTTCATGACCTCAGGTGCGTTGACAGGTGCGGCGATTGCCGTAAGAGAGGTACTGGCGAGAAGGGCGAAAACCAGAGAATGGAAACTGCTTGTACGCATTAGTGAAGCTCCATGCCATCGTTTGAGAAAGCAGCTTTTCCGAAGCTGCTCTCCAAACTTAGGCCATGGCATCGAGCTGTCAAAAATGTGTACGTTACCGGATATGAAACAATCAGGGCTCTAGGCGGCGCTGCTGGTAGATCCAGTCGACAATCTCACCGTCCGGGGTGTAGCCGCTGACGGTGTCGCGCAACAATTGACGGACGCGCGCATAGTCGTCCTGATCCACCGCGGCAAGCAATTCGGTCAGCTTGACCTTCAGCACATCCCAGGACAGATGATCCTCGTTGGCCGTCATGATCATCGGGTGCTGGGTGGCCGCCACGTTGTCACCAATCAGCAACTCTTCGTAAAGCTTCTCACCCGGACGCAGCCCGGTGAACTCGATAGCGATGTCGCCATGCAGGTTCTTTTCCGAGCGCACGCTCAGGCCGGACAAATGGATCATCTTCTCGGCCAGCTCCACGATCCTCACGGGCTCACCCATGTCGAGGACAAACACATCACCGCCCTGCCCCATGGAACCCGCCTGAATCACCAACTGCGCCGCTTCCGGGATGGTCATGAAGTATCGAGTGATCTTCGGATGCGTGACCGTCAGCGGACCGCCCGACTTGATCTGCTTGTGGAACAACGGAATGACCGACCCCGACGACCCCAGGACGTTACCAAACCGCACCATCGTGAAGCGCGTTTTGTTCACACGGGAGACATTGCTCGTATCTCCGAACAAAACCGGAGCCAACTCACGACTCAGCGCTTGCAACGTCAACTCGGCAAGGCGCTTTGTGCTACCCATGACATTGGTAGGCCGCACGGCCTTGTCAGTCGAAATCAGGACGAAGTTGGCCACTCCTGCCTGGAGTGCGGCCTGGGCCGTATTAAGCGTGCCTATCACATTATTGAGCACACCTTCGGCAATGTTGTGTTCGACCATGGGCACATGCTTGTAGGCGGCGGCGTGATACACCGTGTCTACTCGCCAGGTTTTCATGACATCCAGCAACTTGTCCGGGTTGCGAACCGATCCGAGAATCGGCAGGAGACGGATCGACAGCGACTCTCGAGCGACCCGCTGCTCCAGCTCGGACAAGATGGAGTAAAGATTGAACTCGCTGTGTTCAAACAGAAGAAGCGTTGTCGGGCGCAGCGCCAGAATTTGCCGGCAAAGCTCGGAGCCAATGGAGCCCCCGGCGCCCGTGACCAACACAGACTGCCCCGTGATGCAATGCTCGAGTAAATCAGCCTGGGCCGGGACGGCGTCGCGCCCGAGCAAGTCGGCAATGTCTACTTCCTGGATATCGTCGACCTTGACCCGGCCGCTGGCCAGATCCATGAAACCCGGGACGCTTCGAACGTGCAGCGGAAAGCCTTCGAGAAACCCGAGAATCTCGCGACGGCGTCCACGGTTTGACGACGGAATTGCGAGGAGAATTTCCTGGGCACCGGTGTTATCGATCATCTGCTGGATGTGCTTGGGCTTGTACACCTGCAATCCGGAAATCACCCGGTCGGCGATCCCGCTATCGTCATCGATAAAGGCAACAGGCCGCATGACGCGCCCCATCCGCAAGGCTGCAACAAGTTGATTACCCGCCGCCCCCGCGCCGTAGATCGCCACTTTCGGCAGACCGTCATCCCGGCTGGTGAACGGGACGTGTTGGGCGGCGCTGAACCAGTCGCCCATAAAGTACTGACGCATGGCCAGGCGCAGACCGCCGATCATGATCAGGCTCAACCACCAGTAGTTGAAAATGATCGAGCGCGGAACGACGTTTTGATGATTGCTGTACCAGTACACCACGACGCCAAGTATCAGGGACGATAGTGTGACCGCCTTGATAATGGCAATGAGCGCGTCATTTCCAAAGTAGCGCATGACCGCACGGTACATGCCAAAGCGAACGAAAAGAGGAATGGCGATGACAGGTGCACTGACAAAAAGCCAGACGTGCTGAGTGAACGGGTTGACCAGCTCGTCCACACCAAGTCGCACGACAAAAGCCATCCACAGGGCAAACCAGACCAGCGAAATATCAGTCAGGACCTGCAGAATGCGTTTATGTCGTCTTGGCAGACTTAACAACTTTGCCCGAATCTTATCCATAACCCCTCTAAACACCTGTCGAAGCTCCTAGCATTGATACAGCAACTGCAGCTTTCGGTAACTCATTTACCGACAAAGCAATACTCAAAAACCAATGCGTTCATCACGCCTTGCCGGCAATTTCCAATTCGCCCGCGTGAAACTTGAAAGCCAGCAACACCAGAGGCACATAGGCCAGGACCACACCTGCCACGCCATCGATATATTGCATGACGACCAATATAGCCACTGGTACTAACCACAACAAATTGATCGCAGCAATAGTCAGCGTGACCACCCGATGGCTGCCATATTGCCGTGAAGCATACTGGTATCCATGGCTGCGATGGGCCTCATAGACCTTATCCCCACGCAATAGCCGACGAATGAGGGTAAAGGTGGCATCCACAATGAAGACGCCCAACAAAATGAGCCAGGCCCAGAGAAACAGTGGATTCGTCCATGCGGCATAGAGCGACATCACCGCCAGCACGATCCCCAGAAAACCACTGCCGGCATCGCCCATGAAAATCTTCGCTGGCGGGAAATTCCAGGCCAGGAAACCCGATACGGCCATCGCCAGCACCAGCGGAGCAATCGCAAGGCTGGTGTGGCCTGCAATCCAGTAGACCAGGCAAGCACCGACACAGGCACAAATCGCCTCGACGCTGGCCAGGCCATCAATGCCATCCATGAAGTTGTAGAGGTTGAGCATCCAGACCAGATAGAACGCACCGATGACATATCCGAACCAGCCGAGACTGAACTCGTAGCCGAACAGGTTGATCGGCGCCATCCCCCCAATCCAGATCAATGCCCAAATGGCACCCGCGAAATGCGCAAGCAGGCGCCAACGCGCGGCAATATGCCCATGATCGTCGAGAAACCCGATGATCGCGATCCAGCCGCCGGCCCCCAGCAGAGCCAGCGCCATCGGCCAGGCGACCGCATCTGTCCAGGCCAGGACTGGCAAGGCGATCAGAAAGCTCAGGACGATAGCCACACCACCACCCCGGGGGGTCGGGACCGAATGTGAGCTACGTGCATTAGGAATATCAATCAAGCTGCGTGCCAGCGCGTATTTGCGCAATGCACCGGTGCCCAAGAATGAAACACCCACCACCAACGCCAACAACCATATCGTGTTCAAAGGTCAACTTCCTGAAACAGCCAAAATCAATTCTGCAATTGAAGCGGCATTGTCATAAGCCAGCTTAGCGCTGCCTTTCCTTGTAGTAGTTGGCAGCCGAGACAAGCGCCTCATCGACGCTGACCGGCGGAATCCAGCCCAGCAACTCTCGAGTTTTGCTGATATCGACTTGCAACGAACCGCACAGACGCTGCGACAATGCCTTCTTGCCGAGAAGCTGAGCCCCTCGTTCAAGCAACACGCTTGGCACAGGCAACAGGCGGGCAGGTTTACCCAATGCCTTTGCCATCCGCGTCAACAATTGTGTCGTTGACAGATCCTCCCCGTCGCTGACGAGGAAGGTCTGATTGGCGGCGGCCGGGTGACGGATGCAGGTCACGATCAGATCCGCAAGATTATCCAGCGCGACCAGGCTGCGTCGATTATGGATAGCCCCGAACGGCAAGGGTATTCCCTTGTCCAGCCAACGCATCATGTTCAGGAAGTTGGCTCTCACGCCCGGGCCGTAAACCAGCACCGGACGGATGATCACCACCTCCATCGCGCAAGTGCTCGCAATTTCACGCAGCCCTTGCTCGGCCTCCATTTTCGAAACGCCGTACGGATCACCAGGTGCGGGCGTCGCGTCGGCGAAGTAAGGCTGATTGAGCGGCGTACCTTCGCCATTCACCTTGATCGAACTGATGAACACAAAGCGCCGAACACCCGACGAGGCTGCCTGCCGAGCGAGGCTTAGCGTGCCCTCGACATTCACCTTGCGAAACGCCTCCAGCGGATCGGATTCGGTGTCATTCATGACGTGAACGCGAGCCGCGCCATGAATGACAACCTCCACTTGATCCAGCGCCTGAGACCAATCGGTATCAGCACTGAGCCCGGCGGTTCGAACGGTAATAACGTGCGACGGACAGTCAGGCAGGGCGTGCCCACGAATGGCTGCCACCGGTTCCAGATCGTCAGAGGCCGCCAAGCGACCCAATACTGCGCGACCAACGAAACCAGTAGCACCTGTCAATAAAACACGCATTTTTCAAACCTCGACGACGCTCAGGATTTCGACCAGACAGTACGATTGATGTAGTCGGTGTAACTCAGCACGACCCGAACGACCTGCTTCGACACAGGACCTGCCTGGTAATCCCTGACGACCGGGATAACGCGCTGACTACGATCATGTTGGCTGGTTACCACACGCACGGCGTCCAGAACGCCCTCCACTTTCAGGCCGCTCATGATGAGAGTGCCCTCATCCATCCCTTCCGGACGCTCGTGCGCATTACGAATGGTAATGGCGGGCAGATTCAGAAGAGAGGCTTCTTCGGTGATGGTGCCGCTATCGGACAATACGCAGAACGCCGACATCTGCAACTTGATGTAGTCGAGCAGACCAAATGGCTTCGAGAAGCGAATCAGTGGGTGGTCCAGCGATTCGCCTATCGCTTCCAGACGTTTGCGCGTACGAGGATGCGTGGAAACGATAATCGGGTACTGGTATTTGTCGGCCAGGGCGCGCAGCGTTTTGAGCAAGTCGCGAAGGTTTTCCGGCGTATCGACGTTTTCCTCACGGTGAGCACTGATGATGAAGAACTTGTCCTGCTCCAGGCCTTCTCGTACCAGCACGTCGGAAGTGAGGATTTTCGGCATGTAGTAGTCGAGCACCTCCTCCATATGCGAGCCGGTCTTGATGATGGTTTCTGGACGAATGCCTTCAGCGATCAGGTAACGCCGGGCATGCTCGGTCAGGACCATATTGATGTCGCTGAGGTGATCGAGCACCTTGCGGTTCAACTCTTCAGGGACGCGCTGGTCAAAACAGCGGTTGCCGGCTTCCATATGGAACACCGGTATCTTGCGGCGCTTGGCGGCAATGACGGCCAGACAGGTATTGGTATCGCCGTAGAGCAGAAGCGCATCAGGCTTTTCGGCCTCAAATACTTCATCCGCCTTGGAAATGACTTCGGCGATGGTCTTGGCCGCGGTATCGCCGGCAGCACCCAGGAAGTAATCAGGCTTGCGAATTTCGAGATCATCGAAAAAAACCTGATTCAATTCGAAGTCGTAATTTTGACCCGAGTGAACCAGCACATGATTAACCTGCTTATCAAGCTCGGCAATAACGCGGCTCATCTTGATAAGTTCTGGTCGCGTCCCGACCAGCGTCATGACCTTAAGCATCAAGTTGCTCCTGAATGTATTCCAGATTCAACAGAACTTTCTTCACGCCTTCTACATCGAGACGCTCGGTGTTGTGGGAGGTGTAGTCGTCAAGATCGGAAATTTCCTGCTCGCCCTCGACAAAAAACTTCTTGTAGTTAAGGTCGCGATTGTCCGAAGGGATACGGTAGTAGCGCCCCATGTCTTCGGCCTTGGCCATTTCTTCTCGGGAGATCAGCGACTCGTAGAGTTTTTCGCCGTGGCGAGTACCAATGACCTTGACGGCATTGTCGCGAACAAACAGTTCCTTGAGTGCCTGGGCCAGGTCCGCCACTGTCGAGGCTGGTGCTTTCTGGACGAAAATATCACCTTGCTCGGCATGCTCGAACGCGTGCAGGACCAGGTCCACGGAATCCTCGAGCGACATCAGGAAACGTGTCATGTTCGGGTCAGTGACGGTCAGCGGCTCGCCACTCTGCAGTTGATTGATGAACAACGGGATCACCGAACCGCGCGATGCCATGACGTTGCCGTAGCGGGTTGCGCAAATCACCGGGCCTGTCGCCGGAATCATCCGCGATTTGGCAACCATCAGCTTTTCAGCCATGGCCTTGGAAATACCCATGGCATTGATCGGGTATACCGCTTTGTCGGTACTGAGTACGACAACGCGTTGCACGCCCGAAGCAATGGCCGCATTCAACACGTTCTCGGTACCCATGACGTTGGTACGCACGGCTTCCATCGGGTAAAACTCGCAGGAAGGCACCTGTTTCAGGGCGGCGGCGTGGAAAATGTAATCCACCCCCACCATCGCCTGATCGAGGCTGTCGCGATCACGCACGTCACCGATGTAGAACTTCACCTTGTCATTCGACAAGGCAATACGCATATCTTCCTGCTTCTTCTCGTCACGGCTGAATACGCGAATCTCTTTTACATCGGTATCCAGGAAACGCTTCAACACCGTATGGCCAAACGAGCCCGTACCGCCCGTGATCATCAAAACTTTATTATCGAACATAACTACCTTCCCAAACCTGATTGAATTTAATGATCAACGCAACGCGCGCATCGACTTAACCAATTCCAACCACGACGGTGGAACGTAACCGGTAGCCGCCTGAAACTTCGAGGAGTTCAGCGAGCGATCTATAGCAACTTGACTGTCCGCGATGATATCGATTTCCTTTTCGTAAACTTCCGCTACCAGCTTCAGAAGAGACAACTTGTCAATCGGTGCCACCGAAACATGATACAGGCCGTGAAGCTGTGGATTCGGAATCACATAGTCGCGAATGACACGTGCCAGCTCAACGGTAGGCAGCCCTGAGAAAATGGCCTTCTCATAGCCCTTGACCGGCCCGTTCTGGGACAGGAACCAGTCCACCAGCGAGTACTGGCTCCCCAGTTCGTGACCGATGATGGAGGTCCGCAGCGTGATGGCATTCAAGTCCGTGTGAAGCTCGCCGATGTACTTGGACTTTCCATAGAGATCTTCCGCATCGGAGATATCTTCCTCGGTGTACATGCCTTTACGGCCAGAAAACACGCAATCGGTGCTGATATGAATCAGGCGAGAACCGGACAACGCGCACAATTTGGCAATGCGATGCGGCAACATGGCATTGATGGGGAGCGCAGAAAGTGGGTCCTTGGCATCGGCCAATTGCTTGATCAACCCGACGCAGTTGACGACGACATCCGGCTTGACCCGTGCCAGAACCGAGACCAGTGAGTCCTGATCAAGCACGTCGACATTACTGATCAACGAACTGTGCATGTCCTCAGAAAAGTATTTTGCGCCACCCGGATTGCGCAAAGTGCCCCACACCTCGAAGTGCGGGTTTCCATGGAATTGCCTGAACACTGTGCTACCCAGCATTCCGGTGACCCCTAACACGAGAACTTTCATTTTGAGATACCTTTTAATTCATTGATCCTGCTACTGAGGATTTCGACCAAACGCTGGCTTTGCCGCTCCATCTCGAAATGCTCGAGGTAGTACGCCCGACCCGCCTGCCCCAACGATTCCCGCTCATCCGAAGTCATGCGGAAAAGTTGCTCAATGCAGTTGGCCATACCTTCGGCGTCCTGCGCCGCCGTGGTCAAACCGGCTCCCGCCTCCAGAATGACGCGCGCACCCTCGCCATCCAGCGCGGCGACAATCGGCCTCCCCGCTGCCAAGTAAGCCTGGACTTTACTGGGGATGGTATAGGAGAACGCCTCATCCTGCTTCAACGTCACCAACAATCCCTGCGCACGGCTGAAAAAATGCGGCATTTCAGTGGCCGCAAAGCGTCCGGCAAGAATGAGGTTGTCCAAGCCGCGGGATTTCTTCTGGCTTTCGATCCAGCTCAACATGCTGCCGCTACCGACCAGTACAATCCTGACCTGCGACAAATGGCGAAGCTTGTCAGCTACCTCAACGAGAGTCTCGACCGACTGCGCGGTCCCCAGGTTTCCGGCAAAAACAAGACAGAAATGATTGTCGAGCTCCGCAAGCAAAGGCGCGGGAATCCGGGTCTCTTCTACACTCGGCGGCACGTCCTGATAGGAATTGGGGTAATACACGACCTTGCCAGGATTGGCATAACGGGCGACCGGGTCTCGAAACGCCCTCGATTGAACAAGCAGCGTATCGACGAAGGCGTAAATACCTTTCACCAGCCAGCCCACAACACGCAATATTGCCTTGTTCTTGATGAAACCGGTCGCACTCAAGCTCTCCGGCCAGAGATCCTGGACCCATACAACCAGGTGGCTTTTGAGTTTCCACTTCAAGTAAATCGCCGGAATAACCGACGTAATGGGAGATGGCGCAAATACAAAAATCGCATCATAGGCCTCTCCTTTCACTGCGCGTGGGTAGTGCTTCAAGCCATTCCAGATAAATGACAAATAGTTCAATACGAGGTTTTTTGCACCAGAAGTACCACGAGGTCTGAGCGGTGCACGGAAAACACTGACAGAGGACTCGAACTTTTCTTCCTGAGCCCCGGAGGCACTGTAGCCGTTAAAGACTACTCCATCCGGGTAGTTTGGCTTTCCGGTAAGAACTTTTACAACGTGGCCCTGGGCAGATAAAGTTTTAACCAGGTCATTGATAATAAAAGACTCTGGCCAAAAGTATTGCGACACCACAAGAACCTTCATTTATCAAACACCTTTTTTGGGGCTCACGGCCAACGCCAGCAACTCTGACCATGTTTTTCTTGAGGTTTTTTCCCAGTCAAACTTATCGCTCTGCGTCACCGCCGCAACGGACAACGCCCTCAAAGTATCAGGGCTTGTCAGCGCCTCAGACAGCACGTTTTTTATATCTTTTGAATCAAACGGAGAAAAATACAGTGCTGCATCTGCTCCAAATTCCGGCATCGGCATTACGTTGGAGCAAATCATCGGCCTTCCGGAAGCGAGCGCTTCGAGAAGAATATTAGGGCAGTTCTCGCACGACGAGGCAAAGAGATTCAGATAGGCGTGATGATAAAGCGGAGGAAGCGTGTGATAGGGAATAGCGCCCAATAAAAGCACTTGGCCTTCAAGGCCTAGCGTTGCAATGAGAGACTTGACCCGATCGGCCTCTGGCAGGTTTGTTTCACCCACAAGAACCAATGGAAATTTTTCACGAAGTTCCTTTGGCAGCTCCGCATAAGCGCTAACCACTTCATAATGATGTTTGTAAACATCAAATCGCGACACGTATAAAACATATTCTCCAGCGGGCAAAAAGTCCGGTCGAAGAACGGCAGAATCGCCATGCGTCCTGAATACCGAGCCGATTCCGTGTGGAATCGTAACTGGATTCTTGATATTGGTCAGTGACTCAATGACACTTCGTGCGTAATTTGAGATGAATATCGTCAGATCCGCTTCGCGCATGCTCTTGAGCATAATACGATTCAACAACCAATTTCGCAGACGCTGCAATCCAAGTGGAATGCTTTTGCGTACTCGCAAATCAAATGGAATCATATTCCGAAACATAGTCGCAACTTTGCAGCCTGCGGGAGCAGAAGTGCCAACTACGCCACCGGGACAAAACAGAACGTCAGCTTTCTCAGCCTTCAAAATACCGGGCAGCACCCACCGCTCCCACACGGCTCTCACAATTGGGTTTTCAGTGGGCCAGGCTGGTTCGATCCGCTTGATCCTCGGGTGATCAGGCAGCTTGAGTGACGCCGGGGCGAAAACCAGAATCTCAAGATCCGTATTGTCAGGTACGAACTGAAAAAGATTAATCAGATATGTCTGACCTCCACCAAGACGGGCAGAGAGTGCATTGAAAACTATCTTCATGGAAAACCTTTTGCTCAATCTGAATTAGTGGCTATTTTTATCGAGCCAGGATTGGAACATTAGAATATTCCACAAATGAAGACTACGATCGTACGTTCCGTTCTGATGCTGGAGCCATGCCGAGCGAATTTTCTGAGAATCGAAGTAGCCCTCTCTCTTGAGCCGTTCCTCCGTTAACAGCTCCTCTGCCCACTCTTTCAGCGGCCCACGCAACCATTGCGCCAATGGAATAGAGAATCCCGCCTTCGGCCTGTCAAAAAATGAAGTAGGAACATATCGCTTAAGAAGCTCGCGAAGCGGCCATTTCCCCACACCATTTTTTATCAGTTGGTCTGACGACAAGGAAAACGCGAGTTCCGCAACCCGATGATCAAGCAAAGGAGCGCGGGTTTCCAGGCTTGCGCTCATCGCACCACGATCCACTTTAACCAGCAAATCGTCAGGCAAATACTGAGAGACGTCCCAACGACGCATTTCCTCGACGTAATCCACTGCCGACTCCCAGGAAACTACGTCTTGCCGTGGAGCATCGACACCCAGCACCACATTGTCGGTCGACTGCCACTGAGACATCAAACCGGTATACATCTGCGCCAGATTTTCAGAACCCAACAGCTCGGACATTCTGTAGATACGTCGACCATTGACTTTGGTTCGAAGGCTACCCGGCAAAATCGAACAGACGTTGTCCCAACCTTTGGACGAAAGCGAACGAAGTGAATAAGCCATGACCTGGCGTGCAGGCAAAGGCAGTTTCTTTATACGCGCCCATAGCCCTGCCGTAATCTGATAACGGGGATATCCGGCAAAAAGCTCATCGCCACCATCACCGGACAGCGCTACGGACACATGCTGCTTTGTCATCCTGGAGACCAGGATTGTGGGTATCTGAGAGGAGTCAGCAAAAGGTTCGTCGTATATTTCCGGGAGGTGCGGAATTATTGAAACAGCATCGTCGGCACTCAGGTAAAACTCGGTGTGGTTAGTCCCCAGGTGCTTGGCAATCGCTTTGGCGTAAGGCGCCTCATCAAACTCAGGTTCATTAAAACCGATCGTGTAAGTGTTGATACTTGTAGAGCTTTGTGACTGCATCAACGACACGATCAAACTTGAATCGACACCACCTGACAAAAACGCACCAAGTGGAACATCGGCAATCATTTGCGACTTTACTGCAGCAGACAATCTTTGACCGACAACATCCACAACTTCCTGATCGCTGGCCTGCGAAAGTTCGTGTTTTAACTCGCCAGCCGGCGGCAACGACCAGTAGGAAACGGGTTCCAGCGCACTGGAAAACGAGCCGACATTCAGATAGTGTGCCGGCTCCAACTTTTTGATGCCTTCATAGATGGATTCCGGAGCCGGAACATAACCATACCTAACGAACTTGGCTAGCGCATGACGATCAATTCGCAGATCGCTACCAAATGCAGCCTTGATCGCCTTCAACTCGGAGGAGAAGACAAAACGGTCGCCCACAATACCGTAGTAAAGTGGTTTCTCTCCCATTCTGTCCCGTGCCAATGTAATCGTTCTGGAAACTTTATCCCAAACCGCAAAGGCAAACATGCCCACCAGGTTTTCAAGGGTTTTTTGCACCCCCCACGCACCGAGCGCTGCCAGCAACACTTCTGTATCAGAGTGCCCGCGCCAGACACGCGCCAGACCTGACGCAATCAACTTCTCGCGCAACTCATTAAAATTGTAGATTTCACCATTGAAAACAATGACATACCGTTCATCATCGGAAACCATCGGCTGACTTCCGTGTACCGAGAGTTCCAGGATCGAAAGCCGTCGGTGTCCCAGCGACACTCCACTATCGGCATCTGTCCAAACTGCTCCATCGTCGGGCCCACGATGTATCAGCGCATCCACCATCTTGCCAACGGCAACGGCGCCATGCTGATCCAGCTTCCACCCGACAACTCCCGCAATTCCGCACATACCTACTCTCTCAATCCAATGAAAATATTAAAACTCACTTCAAAACCCGAACGAGTTTCATTGTGAAGAATAATCCTAATGCCATCACATAAAAAACCAATGAGTTCAGCAAGTATATTTCGCCGTACCAAACCCAGTGCATAACCGATGCAGCACACAGCATGTACAAGAAAATTCGCAAAAAATCATCCTCGCGGCAGCGCGAGTCGATCAACCGCAAGAAGCAGACACTGATGAATCCATTGAGGAAAACACCAAACAGTCCGAAATTCTCAAAAGCCACGCCGGCAACGTGGATCCCACCGAGCCCGGTAATGTAATACCAGAGGGCTGGATTATCCACCATAATGGGTTTCTCCATACCCAAAGCCGAATAGAAAGGTGACGGAGCCAACGAAAGAAACATATCGAGGTAGGTTTGACCGTAACGCAGGTGTTCCCCATCCCAGAAATTGGTTAACTGCTGAACAAGCGGTAAAATTATCGCATTCCAGGAGTTGAACAATAAATACTGCGTAATGTTGTCCGACGTTAAGTCCACATCCATTCGGCTCATTGAAACAACAACACCGCTGACAAGCAGAAGAGTCATGAACGCAGCGACGGACAAAAGGCCTTTAAGCTTGATAAATTGATTATAGCGAAACAACAGCCCTAGAATCGAAGCGACAACCAGGACAACAAAATCACGATCCCCCGTCATTGCGTTGGCAACGCAATAAGAAACCACCAGAGCCGCAGACACAAAAAACATCGGTCTGGATGGGTAGGAAAATGCCAAGGCAACGATCGCAATGATGGAAAAAACCACCACTGACTCGATACCCGCGAACATTTCAAGCAGTGCGTTCGCGTTCACAAGCCTGAAGCTGATAAAGAAGACGGACAGCCCAAGAAAAATGAAACCTGCCAACTTGAAGTCCAACGCAGAAAAAAATGTTTTTCGCTCTGCGTGCAAACTTCTGGGCGGCAACAGTAATGACAATAAATAACCAACGAGTCCACCAGCAACACCGAGAAACCAGACCAGCGAAAGTCGGAATACTAATAAATCATCCAGATAAAAGTCATAGTCTCCAATAGGCCAAAGCGTAATAGTTTCGCCCCACAAGCAACTGACAAGCCCCAAAAAAGGTACCGAATAGCAAATGGCGTACAACGCAACGAGATACTTTTTTGATATCAGGCACAGAACGCATTGCGTTAGCAATACCAGCAAGCACGTCGAAACCAGTAATATAACCATTAACCTTGACCAACAAAAACAAAGCAACTGAACCGTAAACCAGACTCAATACTGGCCCCAATATTACTTTCAGCCATGCACCTTGTGTCACCAACGCACATGTTCAACATATTCATCACTGCACCAACTTACGGCCACCCAGGACCGCAAGCACGGCAATTTGAGCTGCCAGCGCAAAAACAAAGGATCTGAAAAGATCGACCGCCAACATATCGCCTTTTAACCCTGCCACTACTGTCAGCGATAAATAAACAAACGCATAAAAACAGCTACCAAGAAAAACAACCCTGGTCATGTTTTTACTATGCAATATTTGAGTGACGATTGTAGTCGTAAGCCCTATGCCACCCGCCAATACGGCGTAAGCCAGAAGATCATTTTTGCTGCAAAAGCTACTACCGAGCAGGCACAACCAGTAGCTCTGCGACAAGACCAGGAACACAGGCAAACAAATTGAAATTGATAGCCCGAGCATCAAGTACAGCTTACTGGCACTCTTCCCGCGCCCTGCCAGCTTTACAATGGCATAGGAAGTCAGCGAGCTTGGCAGCACGGTGACCAGAATATAAAAAAGAAAAAACAGATTAAAATAGCCAATCTCCGAGACATTCAAGCTCGAGTTGGCAAATATCATCAAACAAACAATATGAACTGGTGCCCCGAGAAGCATACTACCGGCAATAGTCGGAGCCCCTGAGCGTGAAAACAATGCCACCATTTGTCGAAAAAAGGATGACTCTCGCTCCCCCTTGTCATCACTGAACTGATTTTTCTTTATTGTAAAAAATCCAAATGCAGGCGCGATTAGCGTACAGATCGCGAAGGTAAGAATGACCCCTTCAATTTGCCCTGCTATTTTCGCAATGGAAACTACCAGCAGCAATCCAAGAAGACCATGGGCCGCCAGTGCAGCAGCCCATTTCCCCGAGGTGTTAAGTGAGAACATCAACCCGGTTATAGTCAAATTGCAAACACAAGCGAATCCTAGAAAAAATGCTCCGATCAGCAAGTAACCAGGATTCATTTCGTAAGAGGAAGCAGGCGCCGGAAAAAGCAAAAACACGATGACACAGAGGGCACCTACAATGATGCCGCCCCATGACATGAGACCCAAGGAAGTCTTGTAATTTACTTCCTCGGCATTCAGGACCGCATAACGACTCAACGCCACGCTCAAGCACTCTCCTACCACCGTTGCGATGCCTGTGACTATCGCGTAATGGTAAGAGAATACACCGTATAGTTCGACGCCTAAAATTCGTGCCAAACTGAACAACAATACAAACATACAAAGTTTGTTTGCAAGGACAGTGATTGCACAGATCTCTTTAATCACTAGCCTTAACTTCTTGCAAAGAACGAGACATACCAACTTGCTGCTTTCAGCATACCCTCACCAACAGTGAAAAGCGGCTTGTAGCCCAGTAAACTCTTAGCCTTATCAATATTTGCCTGCGAGTGCCTTACATCGCCAGCCCGGAAATCCCGATAGACCATATCCGATGTAGACTTGACATCAACTCGAGCCAAAGCGTCCTTGATGCAGGAAAAAACCTGATTCAATGTTGTCCTGTCACCAACGGCGACGTTGTAAACATTATTCTTTGCTTCAGGATTGGCACAAGCAGCCAGTATATTGGCTTGAACTGCGTTTTCTACGAAGCAGAAGTCCCGACTTGTTTCACCATCACCATTGACGAAAACCTCCTCGTTATTGATCATGGCCGCCGTCCACTTAGGAATCACGGCTGCATAGGCACCATTCGGGTCCTGACGCTTGCCAAAGACGTTAAAATAGCGAAGCCCGATGGTATTGAACCCGTATGTACTGGAAAAAACCTCAGCATACAGTTCGTTTACATACTTTGTGACCGCATAAGGGGACAGCGGTTTGCCAATCACACCTTCAACCTTTGGAAGTCCAGGGTGATCACCATAAGTAGAACTCGACGCGGCATAAGTAAAACTTTTTACTTTCGCATCTTTCGCCGCAACCAACATATTCAGAAAACCGTCGATATTGGTACTGTTCGTTGTAACAGGATCATTGATGGAACGCGGAACAGAGCCTAATGCTGCCTGGTGCAAGACGTAATCCACCGGAATATCGGTGGCTGCCGGAAAAGTCATCGCAGCTCTGCAATCGTCAATATTCCTGATATCACCTTTTACCAGTACGAAGCGCGCCCATTGCTCAGGACTCACTACTGATTGCACTTCATCGAGATTACGCTGGTGCCCTGTTGCAAAGTTATCGAGACCTACAACCCGCTGATCTAATTGCAGCAGTGTCTCCAATAAATTGGAGCCAATAAATCCGGCCACCCCCGTAACCAGCCAAACCTTTGGGGATTGTTGAATTTCAGCTTTAACTTCTTCGAAACGGATCATTTGATTCTCGACTTGTTTTTCCGGCGGTAACGAATCAGGGCCCTTACAGACCCTGATATTCAGAGACGCAGATCTGATTGAGAGGCATCCAGCAGGTACTTGAGATCGTAGAGAACGTGCTCTGCTTTACCCAGGCTGCGAATCTGTTCAGCCCCCATCGCAGAGAACTCATTGTGTGCGACAGCCAGGATGATACCGTCGTAAGAATCAACCTGTGGTTGCCCGATAGGAGTGATTGAGTACTCGTGCATTGCTTCCGCCGCATCTACCCACGGATCATAAACATCAACAACAATATTGAATTCAGCAAGTTCATTCACAATATCGATGATTTTAGTGTTACGCAGGTCCGGGCAGTTCTCTTTGAACGTCAACCCCATGATCAAGACGCGAGCACCATCAACATGAATCTTGCGTTTGAGCATCGCTTTGACAAGTTGAGATACTACATAGGCTCCCATGCTGTCATTCAAGCGACGACCCGCCAAAATGATCTCCGGATGATATCCGATGGACTGTGCCTTGTGAGTCAAGTAATAGGGATCTACACCAATGCAGTGGCCGCCAACCAGCCCCGGACGGAAAGGCAAGAAGTTCCACTTCGTCCCCGCTGCCTCCAGCACCGCCTGAGTATCGATACCCATTTTATTAAAAATAAGTGCCAACTCATTGATCAGGGCAATGTTCAAGTCGCGTTGTGTATTTTCAATAACCTTTGCCGCCTCGGCAACCTTGATACTCTTGGCCTTATGAGTTCCGGCGACAATTATTGTGTTATACAAAGCATCAACCAGATCAGCGACCTCTGGAGTGGATCCGGCAGTTACTTTCTTGATGGTAGTAACACGATGTTCTTTATCGCCAGGATTTATCCGCTCCGGGCTATAGCCTGCATAAAAATCGACATTAAACTTCAGCCCGGATACTTTTTCCAGCACTGGAACACAGTCTTCCTCAGTAGCGCCAGGATAGACCGTTGACTCATAAATAACGATATCGCCCTTTTTCAAAACACGCCCAATCGACTCACTGGCTTTAACCAAAGGAGTCAGGTCCGGTCTCTTATGCTCATCAATTGGGGTTGGGACGGTAACAATATATATATTGCAGGCGGACAACTCTTCCAACACAGAGCTAAAACTTAAACCCGACGCAGAACGCAATTCAGCATCAGACACTTCGAGAGTAGCGTCATGACCTGCTTTGAGCGCTTCGATACGACGCTGGCTGATATCAAATCCGACGACTTGCATTTTTTTGCCAAACTCAACCGCCAGCGGCAAGCCCACATAACCGAGACCCACTATGGCCAACTTCACATCTTCGAGTTTAAGCATTGTTTTCCCTTGCCATTCATCAATATTAAGTCGATCGTAAAAAGCGCGCCAAATCCTGCGCTTTAGAAACAAACATCACGGCTGCGTAAATTAGAAATTATACCGAAAGCGCCTAAGGGAGCCATAAGAATTTTCAGAAAGCCAACGAAGAGCTCAAACGCCCTCCTTTCCGCTTGCATACACTCAAAGCCACGGCTGCAACGCAAGCCGCCGCAACGCAATTGCCAGCTTTGATCAAACCCCGCATAGCATGGTATCGGGCACAGACTCAACCCCTCACATGAAAAAATATGCGAAACCCGGAAAACGGCGTTCTGCCTGTAAAAACTCCTGCCAGAATTGACAGCAGCAAGGTCACTGGAATCAATACCCCCACCAGAACCCGAGCCGTTTTGACTAAACAGCAGGCAGCCTGTTCCTGGCCCAAAGATAGAAACCCCCTCCCTGGGTGATTTCCTACAATCTCAGCTATTCCTGCCTCACGACAAACAGCCCGCGAAGCAATACGAAAGCAATACCAGTGATCAGGCCCGTAATAACACCCAATACAAGGATCAGAGCCTTGTTAGGCTTCACCGGGTTATCTGGCAACTCCACGACCCCGTCTTGCCGATAGACGGATACCACCGCCGGCTCTGTTTTCAGCCCCTTGAAGAAGTTGTATCGATCCTGAAGATCACGCAAATTATCCGTAAAAGGGTCATCGGACTCGCGCGCCTGCAAACTTTCAATTTCCGCCCTTAGCGCTTTCGAGCCACGCATATACGTAAGCTGACCAGCCTCCCCACCCGCAATGACCGACTGACTCACCGTGATCGCCGGCGGTTTCTCCAAACCGATTGACTCGGCGATCCGCAGCGCCTCACTCAACCTGGCAATCGAATCTTCTCTGGCCTTGCTGCTTTTCTCTCTGGCGGAACTTATCTGCTGCTCCAAATTACGAGCCCGGACCTCAGACTCAATTGAAACGTTCTTGATCATTTCCTTCTTGGCCAATTCACCAGCCTGAACCACATATTCAGTAACCCACTCTTTGGCCTTCTCGGGATTGCCGGTCTGCACGACAACCGAATACCTGTCAGAGTTTTCTCTGAGCGGCGGAACTACACGCAACATCTCGGAAAACTTTGAATACAGGACATCCCGGGATTTTTTTTGCTCCTCCAAGGGCAAACTCGGCACATAAATCTTGCTAAAAAAATCTAGACGGAGGGACTCTGCCTGCAAATATCGAGTGTAAATATCATAGACATCCTTAACTGTGTAAGGAACCAACTCTGACTCTTTCATTCGACCGTAGTTAAAATTGGATATATCACTCTGAGACGGCGGCATCACAAAAGCTCTCGCCTCATAGACGGGAGAAGCCAGGAAAGCATAACTCGCTGCCAGAGCAGCACCCAAAACAGCAAAACCGACAACAACAAGTTTTTGCCTTAAAAGCGCACGAACAAATCTTTGAAACTCAAAATCTTCCAGCCCATTATCTTTTTTTGAATCAACATGCATATATTGTTAGCCTTTTTCACTTAAGCGGTTAAGCCAACCACAAAAACCAGACCACTTGAGAAGAATCAACATAAACCAGACAGAAAAGGAGGAGATAACAACACTCCTTTTCTAAACTCACGCAAAATACTTTATTACACCTACGGACGCGCAGATTAATAACACCAGGCAAAATCAATGCTCGGCCTATCGTCCACGCCTCCCCCTCAGGAAATGAACCACCACGACCCCTCCACCAAAAATCATCCCCATCAGGAACGAAGCAACTCCGAACATCGAGATCTGTAGCTGGGGTGACGAAAAGCCGAAGAGGGAAACAACGACAAGCTGCTGGTTTTCCAGCACGAAGAGCAGGCTTGTAATTGATATCAACAAGACAAGCCCAGTGATCATGAATCGCTTGATGCGACTCTTATCTCGCCAACTCATCGCCACCTAAACCCTCCTCTTCCTCATTTACGCGATCACGCAATTCTTTACCCGGCTTGAAATGCGGGACGAATTTGCCGTCGAGACTGACAGACTGCCCGGTTTTCGGATTACGACCAACCCGTGGAGCGCGGTAGTGCAGAGAGAAGCTGCCAAACCCCCGGATCTCGATACGATCTCCGGTAGCCAGGCATTGGGACATTTGCTCAAGCATGGTCTTGATGGCCAGCTCTACATCCTTGGATGAGAGCAGCCCTTGATGGGTGACAATTCGTTCGATCAACTCCGACTTCGTCATATTTTTCCCTTCTTTTTCAAGCAGCTAGATCAGCGCTCCAAAGGTTTTAGCACGCCGGCATGATTTTGAACAGCCCGAGTTTTGCCATACATCCCACCACTCAGGAAAGCCTGATTCCTGAACGGGGGAGACCTCCGAGCCATCACTGTCTCATCGGCAAATCACCAACATAGTGCGCGTCAGGAAACCTGCGGGATTGAAGCCGAAGGGGAAGCCATCTTCCTCTTCCTTGACATCGTCAGACCTCGCCACCACTTTATAGCCCGCCCCCCTGCACTCCTTGGCCGCGCGTTTGTAACATTTATCCCATTTCGAACCGAGCCCCGAACAATCAACCTCAATGCCGCTCACCCCGCGCACCGCGTGAGTTTTGGCATTGGTGGTACAACCCGCTAGCGCCAGCACTGCTACTGCGACAATCAGCTTGTTCATTCACGTCCTTTTGCCAGAAAGCCCAATGGGCGATCATTAGTCTCAGGCTAAGACTAGCCGCAAATAAGCACTTGATCCGACTAAACAATCAGACATTTTTTCGGCGCCTTTGGTTCACGACTCGAGCAGCCAAAGCTGGGCACGACCCACCAAATTCCAGACAAAAAAAAGGGCGACCGAAGTCGCCCTTTTTTACAGAAAGTCAGAACTTAGTTCTGCTTTTCCATTTGTGCACGCAGCAGGTCACCCAGAGTGGTGGCCACAGGAGCATCAGTAGCTACTGGCTTGTCGCGCAGGCTCTGGATTGCTTCTTTCTCGTCTTCAACGTCTTTCGACTTGATCGAGAGCTGAATTACACGGCTCTTGCGGTCAACGCTGATGATCTTGGCTTCTACTTCTTCGCCTTCTTTCAGAACGTTGCGCGCGTCTT
>Ga0207428_10000786_pt1 | contig 35962 bp, 36 predicted proteins | sample RhiMethybrSRZTD1_FD_187600 | JGI IMG/M metagenome (GOLD analysis project Ga0207428, IMG submission 187600) | Populus rhizosphere microbial communities from Tennessee, USA - Rhizosphere MetaG P. TD hybrid SRZTD1 (SPAdes) (version 3) | ecosystem: Host-associated > Plants > Roots > Rhizosphere >...
ATCGGCGGTGAGCCCCGTTGCAGCCGTCACCTCCGCGGGTGTGTGGCCGTCGACGTCCCGCATGATCACCACCCGGCGCCACGAGCGGGGCAGCGCACCGAGAGCCGCCTCGACCTGCTGTGGCTTCAGAGCCGCGCCATCGGGCCACCGATGTGGGAACTCCCTCCAGTGATCGGGATACGGTTCAGCTTCGCTCTGGAAGCGATCGGCATCGACGGTTGTGGCAGCTGGAAACCAACGGCTCCACCAGGCGTAACGGCTCCCCAGCGCGCGGCCCTTTGCTACCAGGTCGGTGATCATCCGCGCCATCGAGATCTTCATCACGTTCTCCAACGACGAAAGGCCAAGATCGTTATCGAAACCAGATATATCCAAAGTGGTAATAACCAAAATGGACTGTATCCTACTGGCGCGAGTTCGGCAAGAGAGTATCCCGGCACCGATCAGAGCTGGCCTATCAGGGCGCATCCAGCCTTAGCTGCGCTCTGAGCTGAAGGAATCGGAAGACACTTGCCGACCCCGTTGCCTGCGCGTACGCGTCGATGGCATCGCTGACAAAGGCACCACGCATGCCCGTCGGCAGGCCGTCGGTCCAGGCTCCAAACCCGACCGAGGACCACCGCACGAACTGGTCCCGAGACTCGAAATCCCACGCGAGGTCATCAATCGTGGCGTCGGTCATGCGTAAGCCGCACGACTCAGCAGTGTCAGTCCACACCCCCACGTCCGGATGAACGAATGGTGCCACGAAGTCCTGGAAGTAAGGCCGCCACGCGGTGCTCCGGACGACCTTCATGGCGGCGCTCTCGAGGCTGGGCCGCTCTCCGGCGCACACGAACACCAGCAATGCCCACCCAGACGGCCGCAGTGCCGCAGCGATCCGGCTGAGTGCCAGATGCTGATCCAGGACCCAGTGCAGCGCGTTGAAGGACACGACGGCATCGAACTGGCTCTGATACATCATCGTGCAGACATCGCCGAGCTCGAATGTCAGTCCGCCCCCGGCAGCGGCGATCGAGATCATCCGCGGTGACGGATCGAGACCAACGACATCCGCCTCCGGGACCCGGCGCGCGATCTCGGCGGTGATCCGCCCATCCCCACATCCGACGTCGAGCAGGCGGCGGACCCCATCGAGGTCGAGGCCGTCAAGGGCGCGGGTGGCGAGCCACCGCTGCAGGTCGCTAACCCTGCGGTACTCGGTCCCATCCCAGTCGGCCATAGCTATATCCTGCTCCGTGTCCTCAGGCCAGGCAGCGGGTGAACGTCGGCTGCTGCTGTTCTCGGTGTGGGCCTCGGCCGGGTTCGCGGTGTTCTCAAGCCTCTGGGGGATCCTCAGCGGCTCGAGCATGATCGTCTTCGACGGGCTGTACTCCTTCGTCAGCATCGGCCTCTCGGGGCTTGCGGTGCTCACCTTGCGCTTCGTGCGGCGCGGTCCCGACGAACGGTTTCCGTGGGGCAGGGAGGCGGCGGAGCCGGTGGTCGTCATCCTGAAGGCCGCCACACTCGGTGCGCTCTGCGTATACGCCGGCATCGGAGGCGTCGTCGACCTCTTGGCCGGTGGTCGCGAAGTCGAGGTCGGCTGGGCGATCGTATACGCCGTCATCGCCACAGCTGCCAGCCTCGCCGTCGGCCTGGTGCTCAGGCGCGGTACGCGGTCGCAGTCATCCGAAGGCGCTGGCAAGGATCTTGTTCGCTCTGAGGCAGCAGAGTGGCTCGGCGACGCCCTGTTGTCTGCCGGCGTACTCGTCGGATTCCTTTTCGCGCTGCTGCTGATGTCGAGAAGCCGGGCCGACCTCGCCGCATACGTCGACCCCGCAATGGTGGTCCTGGTGTCCGCGGCATTCCTCGTGGTGCCGCTCCGGCTTGTGATCGGCGGGATGCGTGAGGTGATGTCGATGTCACCGCCGGAGGATGTCCAGTCACAGCTCCGCGAGGCGGTTGACGACGTGGCGCGGCGGTATGAGCTGCAGGAGTCGTTCGTACGCGCCGCCAAGGTGGGGGCCCGGATGGATATCGAAGTCGACTACGTGGTTGGGCCCGAATCGAAAGTGATCACGGTTACCGACTGCGATGCCGTACGGTCGGACCTGCACGAACGGCTGGCGGCATTGGGGTATGAAAAGTCCGTCGTCGTGGCATTCACGAATGATCGGCGCTGGGCCGAATAGCGCGCATCAGTTGTCGAGGATAATCAGCAGCAGAAAAATGATGATCAAGGCGCCGACGACAAACCCCGGCTCCACTTCAACGGCCCCCGTCCGACTCAAGGATGACCAAAATCGTACAAGGCAACGCATGCCGCGGCCGTCGTCAATGACCGCGTGTTGTGCGTTTTCCAGGCCTTCGTCATCACGTCGCCTGTGATGCCGTGGCCTGTACGGCCCGCTCGAGCTCGCTAGCTAGAGAGGCAGCCTGTCGATCTCGCGGTGAGTCTTGAGGCTGTTGGCCTGAAGAGCGTGGTCGGAGAGCATGTAGACGGTGTCGCCGATGACCAGGGACCGGTTGACAGTGCCGTATGCCTCGGTGGTTGCAAGACGGCCGATCTCCTTGAGTCCATCCGCGTTGGCACTCAGCAATACAAGACCGCTGAACGCTCCCTTTCCTCGGTAGTCACCGTGCAAGTTCGTGGGAGCGATGATCAGATTGCGCGGCGCCCAGTACAGGAACGCCTTCGGGTCGAACTCGGCTGCCGCAACACCACCGCCGTAGGTTTGCGTGTCGATGCGGCGGGGCGACGCGGGATCGCTGATGTCGAACAACGAGAACTGCACGCCGATCTGGCCGCCACGGACCGGTGGAGATGGGGCGACGTCGGTGGTCTTGCCGTTCTTGGGTTGCCTCGGAATCGTCGTCACCGGCCCGCTGCCGGAGTCCAAGCCGCTTTGCCCAACGCCGAGCAGCAGGTTCTCACCGATCGGGTGCAGGTAGCCCGAGTACCCGGGGATCTTCAGCTCGCCGACGAGGTTCGGTGCGGCAGGATCGCGGAGATCGAGTACGTAGAGGGGATCCGTTTGACGAAACGTCACGATGTAACCGCGATCCCCGATGAATCGCACCGCTCGAATCGATTCGTTGTCTTGCCTGCCGAGCCCGCCGACCTGTCCCAGTTGGCGAAGCGCACCGTCCTGCTCATCCAGAGTCGTGACCAGACCCTCGGTCATCTGACGAGAGTTGACCCAGCCGCGGCGCTCAGAAACCGTGCTCGCGACACGCAACACGCCGTGGTACTCAGACATCGCGTATTGATTCAGTAGGGCCCCGGGAACCTCGCCCGATCCCTTGTAGGTGGTCGCGCCTGATGGCGCGGTGACGAACTTGTGCACGCTCGTCTGTGCTGGTGAACCGTCGCGGCTCCAATCTGTTGTCGAGATATAGGTCGAAGTGTCGGTCGCATAGATTTGCTGGCCGCCGGCAATCACACCGACTGTCTTGCGGGATTGCAGGGCCGACCCCATATCGAACGAGGACACTGCCACAGTGTCGAGCCCTGAAAAAGTCTCGGGACGAGCCAGATTGGCGCATTCCACAAGACGTCCCTTGCTTACTTCCGCTCCCGCGCCGTCCTGCAGTGTGTATTTAGGAATCCAGTCGTCGACCGTCGTCTTGTCGACAGCAGCCCGCAGCTCGTCCTTGGACTTCTGAGAGACGCCGCCATCTGGCATGTAGATCGGCGAGGGAGCATCAACGTCGGGCGTCGAAACCGTGACGACACGCACCTGTGTTCCGACAAGTCTGGCGTCGAGCACATCGCCGTCGACGGTCAATGTGGCGAGGAGTCGCGGATCGCTGAGGTTCGAGATGTCGTACATCCTCAGAACTGCCTGCTGGCCTGCCCCGGGCAATCCGGGCTCGGACCCCTGAACCGTCTGGCCGCTGAACACCAGCACACGTTCGCCGGAAAGGAAAACGTTGCGAACCATCGTGTCTGGAAGCGTCTTGCGAAGCGTCATCTTGCGACCGTCGAGCCCAACTAAATGCACTCGGGCCTGGGCTACCGCAACAATGCGCTTTCCATCTGTCTTCACGATGTCAGGCTCATCAACCCCCGCCTCTTGGACGTTGGTTGTCGAATATCCCGGTGGCGTGTTCGCCGACTCGGCGCCCGCACCCGACGAGTCAGTCGCACGACCTTGCTTAGGTACTGCACTCCTCGGCACCGGTGCGCCGGCCTCGGTGGTTGTCGTCGTCACGCCGCCGCCCGCGCGTTCGATCAGATACTCGGGAGCCTGGTCCTTGAAGTACTGCAGAACGGTGTCACATGTATTGAACGGCTTCAGCGCCCCGGCCATCGCGTACGCCGCGCCTTCTGCACTCGACCTTGCTCCGCCGTCGCCCCCACGAGGCAAGGCGATCGCGACACCAGCGATGAGGACTATTGCCGCCGCCACTGCGACCGGAATGGCTGCCCGGACCGGCGATCGCTGCGCACGCCGAATTCCCTTCTCGGGGTGGGCGGCGTTCTCGGCAATCTGCTGCCGAACTGCATCGGCAGCTTTTCGTGCTCGCGAATCGAAGTCGCTCATTCTGCGTCCTCTAACTGCAGTTGACGCGCGACTGCATCGCGCGCCCGGCTCAGGTGGGTCTTGACGGTGCCTTCGCTGCAGTCGAGAACCTCGGCGATCTCCCGCACGCTGTAGTCCTCCACGTAATAAAGAGCTACCGCTTGTGCTTGACGAGGTGGCAGACGACGAACCGCCTGCCAGAACGCTTCGTCGCCTTCGTCCAATTCGATGTAGATCTGCGTTCGCCCGGCAAGACGCATCAGCGCCTTCGCCTCGCGTACGCGTCGCCGCAACACCGACGCCGCTCGATTACAGACGACTCGCCGAACCCATGCGCCTGGCGAGTCGTAGGCAACGATGGAACGCCACCGTCGAAAGGCAGCGGTGAACGCGTCTTGGGCGGTGTCTTCGGCGACCCACTGGTTGCCGGTCAGCACAAATGCCAGACCGAGCACATGTCGGTGCTCCCGCCTGTAGAAGTCGTCGAACGAGAGCGACTCGACGGACGACTCAGACACGCCGGATGCATCAACTGAAGGTCCGACGGCGGCCGCCGCTGCTCCTTGGCTTTCCATCAATGAGTCACTCGCCGCAGAGGGCACTTCGGTTGACATGACGAAGTGATTTTCTCTGAAAAGTTCGTTCCGCGCCGGATGCTTGCGTCAGGTTTCAGCAAACAGTGCGAGACGTCCGCCGAAAAGCCGGCGCCGAGTGGGGAGGACTCGATTGGTTGGTTGCCTATTCGTTGACTGCGCTGGGGGTTTGGGACAGTCTCATGCGTAGGTGGTAATTCTCCAAGGCGTGTCTACCGCTTCGGGCAGGAGTGACGTGGCGTCAACTCAGGATGCGCCGGTCAGCGTCTATGGTGCGCCGTCACCGCATGGTGACCTGTCGACGACTGGAGTCAGGGGTTGGGCGGCGCGGCGGCCGTTGACGACGTTCCTGGTGATAGCGCTGGGCGCGAGCTGGCTGCTATTCGTCGTGCCTGTGCTCGCGTATCACCGAGTGATCCCCGGCGCGGGCCTGCCGATTGAGATCTTCGCCTTGGCCGCGACTTTGTTGGTGCTGCTGCCCGCAGCGTTGTGGGTCACTTCGGTCACCGACGGGCGTGCCGGCGTTCGAGCGTTGCTAGGCCGCGCGATCCGGTGGCGGTTCTCAGTCGGCTGGTGGTTGGCAGTGATCTTCGGGCTGCCTGTGGTTGCGCTCCTACTCGGTCTAGCATTCGGCGGCTCTATCCACGCCGTGGGCGTTGGCTCGGTCCTGGTGAAACAGTCACTCTCGATCTTGCTTGCGGTGGTAGTGATCAACTTGTGGGAGGAGACGGTGTGGGCCGGGTTCTTCCAGACTCGCCTGGAGTACCGCTTCCCGTTCGTCGTTGCTGCATTGTTGACAGCCCTGCCGTTCGCCGGGGTCCATCTACCTCTGCTGCTCCTGTCCGATCATGTGACGCCGTTGTCGGTGGTTAAGGGAATTGTCGGCCTGGTCGTGCTCGGCGCAGCGGTCCGCCTGCTGATTGGGGTTTTCCTGCGCGCCTGCGCAGACAGCGTGTTGGCGGTCGGTGTGCTCCACCAGGTTTTTGATGCCTGCAACAACCGTGGCGGCCTGGTCGACTCACTCCTCGATGGTGCTGATGCGGCTCTGATGACCGAGATTGGGGTTGTGCTCTTGACCGTCGCGGCCGCAGCAGTTCTGTTGTGGCGCAGAGGACCGTCGGTCTTTGCGCGACGGCGGCCAGCAACCGCGATGACGTCCGCCGCGAATTAGGCCCCAATCTCCGGACCGCGCTAGCTGGGCACTTCCATCCCATGCAACGAAACACCAGGCGTCGCGTCGATCGTCATTCTTGCAACTCATGGCGAGTGCAGGAGGAATTCGAACGAGGCGGCGGTGGAACTCTTCTCGGGAGCTTCGGCAAAGGAGGGAACATGCGGGAGGCTACGATCTCTTTGTCCAGCACATTCGGGGGAAGAAGGACTCATATGGCGACCAAGGTCTTGACGACGCTCCAAGACGACATCGACGGCTCGGACGCGACTCAGACCATTCGATTCGGTCTTGATGGCATCGAATATGAGATCGACTTGTCAGATCGCAACGCCAACCGGCTCCGCAACAGCCTCAGCGAGTTCATTGCCCGTGGTCGCAAGGTAGGTGGCAGGCGGGTACGCAACTCGGCGGCAGCCAGCCACCCGGATACCAAGGCCATCCGGCAATGGGCTGAAGCACATGGGATTGAGGTCAGCGCCCGCGGACGCATACCGGCCGATGTCATAGAGAAGTACCGGCAGGCCGGGCATTAGATATCGAATGTGCGAATAGCGAAGCGACAGTTCGCCGACTTGGGCTCAACAACTTGGGGAATTCAGGGTCAACGCACAATTACCTGAAATTCGGCGCACGCACCTGGCCCATTTCTTGAAATCTCGAGTTGCGGGAAGTTGTCGCCAGCGTGCGAACGACCTCGGTGAGCGCATCCGCCGAGTGGCCGCTTATGAATGCGTCGATGTGCGGAAGGGCGGCCGCCATACCCCCGGCGAGCGGCGCGAAGCCGGGCGCCGCTGCCCTTGGGTTGGCCCAGACGATTCGATGAGCATGCCTGCGCAGCTCAATCATCTGCCTGGCGAGCACGGTCGGGTCGTCGCGCTCCCAACCGTCGGAAACGATCAGCACGACGGCACCCCGGGCCATGCCCCGCCGGCCGTGGAGAGCCATGAACTCGCGCAGCGCCCAACCAATGCGCGTACCACCGGACCAGTCAGGCATCAATGACGCCGCGCGTTCGATCGCGCCGTCGGGGTTGGTATTGCTCAGCGCACGAGTCAGCCGAGTCAACCGCGTGCCGAACACGAAGACTTCCGCGTGCGCGCGGGTTGCCATACCCCAGAGCAGGTGCAGGTACGCGCGGGCGTACGGCTCCATCGAACCCGAGATGTCGAGCAGGGCGACCATACGCCGCGGTGTCCAGGTGCGAGTACGCCGGATCGATACGGCTGGGTCTCCGCCCGAGCGCGTGCTATGACGCAGCGAAGCGCGCAGGTCGAGCCGGTCGCCACGCCGATGCCGACGCCGCCGCCGGGACAGACGTTGGGGTGGATTCGCCCAGAGCATCCGCAGCAGCGGAACTAGCTCCTTAAGCTCGTCGGCTGTGAGCTGCGCGAAGTCGACCTTCGTCAGTCTTTCGTCCCAGCTCGCGAGAGTCGGTATGGAGCGACCGGCCTCATCGCCGACCGGGCTTTCGGCTTCCTCGAAGCGTCGGCTGGACGGCACCTTCGCTCTGAGCTCGTCATTCACGAACTGCCCACTGCGTCGCGGTGGCAGGCGAAGGTCCGCGGGATCGCCTCGTGACTCGGCGACATCGACCATCCCGCGGAACACCAATGCGAACACGGCGTCAAATGCAGCGATGTCGGCCGTGGAGCGCAGCAAGCTCACCCGAGCGCACCAGTACATCTCATCGAGGGTCCGCGGCACGTCGAGTGCGACGAGTGTCGCGAGCCGCATCGTCTGATCCGGCGAAACGGCGACGCCCTCGTCGCGGAGCCGCTGGCTGAAATGAGCAAGCAGCGTCGCGTTGTCGGCACGTGTCATTCGATCGACAATCATTCGACTGACAATCATTCGACCGACAGTCCGGATGCCCGCGCGAGCTGCTGATCTTCGACATACTTCAGCACCGAGCCGAGCGTCCGGTCCACCGTGGCCGCATCCACCGTGCGCACCCCGAGCAACTCGAGCGCGGCGACCCAGTCGATCGTTTCAGCGATGCCTGGACGTTTCTGCAGCTCCAGCCCACGCAGGCGCTCGACCAGTCGTGCTGCTTGTTCGGCGAGGCTGCGCGAGCTGCCCGGCACCCGCCGCCGAACGATCTCGGCTGCCCGCCCCGCCGATGGGTACTCAATCCAGTGGAAAAGGCAACGGCGTTTGAGTGCGTCATGCAGTTCCCGAGTCCGGTTCGACGTCAGCACCACAATCGGTCGATGAGTGGCATGCACGGTGCCGAGCTCCGGGATCGTGACCGCTCCCTCCCCGAGCAGCTCCAGCAGGAACGCCTCGAAGTCGTCATCGGCGCGATCGACCTCGTCGATGAGCAGCACCGCCGGCCGTGGGCCGGGATGGCGTAGTGCAAGGAGCAGCGGACGCGCGATCAAGAACTCATCGCTGAACAGGGCATCCTCGGCAAGCTCGATGCCACGCGCCTCGGCAAGACGGATCGCGAGCAGTTGCTTCGGATAGTTCCACTCGTACAGTGCCTCGGCGACATCGATCCCCTCATAACACTGCAGCCGTACGAGCGGTGTCTGCAGCGCAGCGGCAAGTGCCTTGGCGGCTTCGGTCTTGCCGACCCCTGGCTCGCCCTCGATGAGAACGGGTTGACCCAGTCGCGATGCACAAAACAGCGCCATGACAGTGCCATCGTCGGCGAGGTAGTCGACACCGTCGAGTGCGCTTCGAAGGGTCTCGAGATCCGGCAGAAGTTCCGCGACGCTCGTGTTCCCGCCGATCACTGCGTGTACGCCAAAGGGTTGTCGAGGTAGGCGTTACGACAGCCGGTGCCGCAGAAGTACACCACCCCGGTCGGAGTCTCGACATGAGGCGACTCGTCGACAGGGGCGACCATCATGCCGCACACCGGATCACGTACGAGTTCGGTCATCTCGTGCACGGGTCCGGGGACATCCTGGCCAGCAGAGCCAGGTTCGCGCAGCACCGAAACGATCTCGGCGAGAATCGAGAGCGCGACCTCAGGGGGTGTTCGCGCGCCGATGTCGAGCCCGGCCGGAGTGCGTACGCGCGATCGCAGCCTCTCGTCCACCTCCAGCGAGGCAAGAACCGCCGGACCGCGTCGTCGGCTGGCCACCAACGCGACATAAGGGACCTCCGCTCGTAATGCCGCCTCAAGGATCGGCTCTTCGTCGTTGCCGTGCGAGGCGACGACCACCGCACGAGTACCCGGCGGCAAAGGATCTTCGGGCTTCTCCAGTCGAAGAACTTGCTGCCCGAACAGCCGATGCGCGCGCAGCAGAGCCGTCGCAATCGGGGCGTGACCAAACACTGCTACGACCGGCAGGGGCACCGACGGCTCGAGAAAGATCTCGAGGCTGCCGCCAGACAGGCAAGGGTTGTGTACAGTCACCACGCCATCCTGGTCGGCCCTACCAAGATCATCAGGACCAAGATCATCGGGCGACGGCGTAATGCGCACGAGCCGCGGCGTACCGGTCCCGAGCACCTCCAGCGCCTGAACTCGCACCGTCGACTCCGCGCAATCGCCGCCGATGAACCCGTCAACTTGGCCATCTGCGAGCACGAGCGCCGAATCGCCCGGCTTAGCACTGGTCGGTCGTTCGGCCCGGACGACGGTCGCCCACACGAAGGGGCTACCGGCAGCCGCGAGCGCCTCAGCCCGCCCCGCCAGCTCGAGACGCCCCACCGCCCCTCCTTAAGATCACGCCGCCTCAGTCCGTGATCGCGAGGTCGGTCCGCAAGGGCCGGCCCTGGATCGTGCGCCACACCTGAGCTGGTGTCAGGGGCATGTCGGCATGACGTACGCCGTACGGCTTCAATGCATCCATGACCGCATTGACCACGGCGGCCGGCGAACCGACCGTCGCTGATTCCCCGACGCCCTTCGCACCGATGGGGTGGTGCGGCGACGGGGTCACCGTCTCTCCCAGCTCCCAGCTCGGGCACTCCATCGACGTGGGCAGCTGGTAGTCCATGAACGAACCGCCGAGGCAGTTGCCATCCTCGTCGAACGCGATGACCTCCATCAATGCCATGCCGATCCCGTCCGCAAGCCCGCCGTGGATCTGCCCTTCCACAATCATCGGGTTGATCCGGGTGCCGCAGTCGTCCACCGCGACGAATCGCCGCACCTTCACAGCACCAGTACTCGAATCCACATCGACGACGCAGATGTAGGCCCCATACGGATAGGTGAGGTTCGGCGGGTCGTACACGCAGGCTGCGTCCAGATGCCCCTCGACCCCCTCGGGCAACTCGAGCGGCCCATGAGCGGCGAGCGCTACCTCCTGGATCGTCTTGGATACGGTCGGGTCGCCCTTGACCGAGAAGGTGCCCTTCTCCACCTCAATGTCGTCCGGCGAAACCTCCATCATCGTGGCGGCGATGATCTTCGCCTTGTCCACCACACGCTTCGCCGCGACGGCAACTGCAGCACCCGAGACCGGCGTCGAACGGCTGCCGTACGTGCCCAACCCGAACGGGGTGTTGTCGGTGTCCCCATGGACCACGTCGATGTCGTCCGAAGGGATTCCGGTGATCTCCGAGACGATCTGGGCAAACGTCGTCTCATGTCCTTGACCCTGCGACTGGACGGAGATCCGTACCACCGCCTTGCCGGTGGGGTGGACCCGCAATTCCGCGCCGTCGGCCATGCCGAGCCCGAGAATGTCCATGTGCTTGCGTGGGCCGGCGCCGACGCCTTCGGTGAAGAAGCTGAGTCCGATTCCCATCAGTTCGCCCCGCTCGCGCTTCTCGGCCTGCTCGCGACGCAGCTCCGCGTAGCCGGCGATGTCCATCGCCATTTGCAGGGTGCGGGGGTAGTCGCCCGAGTCGTACTCCCAGCCGGTAGGTGACATGTACGGGAACTGTTCGGCACGCAACAGGTTCTTCATGCGTAGCTCGCCAGGGTCCATGTCCAGCTCGAACGCCAGACAATCGACGATGCGCTCGATGGCGTACACCGCTTCGGTAATCCGGAACGAACATGCGTACGCCACACCGCCGGGAGCCTTGTTGGTGTAGACGCCCTTCACGGTGCAATGCGCTGCGGGATAGTCGTAGCTTCCAGTGAAGATGTGGAAGAAACCGGCCGGAAACTTCGTCGGCTGCGCGGTGTTGTTGAACGCACCATGATCGGCGACGACGTGCACCTTCACTGCGAGGATCTTGCCTTCGCGGGTCGCCGCGATCTCGGTGTGCATGTGGTAGTCGCGAGCGAATGAGGTGGACATCAGGTTCTCGGAACGGTCCTCGACCCACTTGACGGGCCGCCCGGTAAGGATCGAGCCGACCACCGAGAGGACATAGCCGGGATAGATGCCGACCTTGTTGCCGAACCCGCCGCCGATGTCCGGACTCACGATGCGGATCTTGTGCTCGGGAAGGCCGGCAACGATCGCGTACAGCGTGCGGTGCGCGTGTGGGGCCTGGGTATTGCAGTAGATCGTGAGCTTTCCGGTGACCTTGTCCATGTCGGCAATGGCGCCGCAGGTCTCCAGCGGGGCGGGATGCACGCGCGGGTAGAGGATGTCTTGCTCTACCACCACGTCAGCGCCCGCGAACGCGGCGTCTGTCGCCGCCTGGTCGCCCACCTCCCAGTCGAAGATGTGGTTGTCGGCCTTGCCTTCAATGTCATCGCGAATGACCGGCGCGTCGGGATCAAGTGCCCGGCGCGCATCGATGACCGGGGGCAGCGGCTCGTATTCGACCTCGATCAGCTCCAACGCATCCCTCGCCGCGTACCGGTCGTCAGCGACGACGAATGCGACCTCCTGGCCGTGGAAGCGCACCTTGTCGGTGGCGAGCACAGCGACCACGTCATGCGACAGCGACGGTATCCAGGCAAGCTTCAGCGTCTCGAGCAGTGCACCGGTGATCACAGCACGGACCTTCGGATGCGCCTCGGCCGCTGAAGTGTCGATCGAGACCAGCCGTGCGTGCGCGTACGGGCTGCGCAGCACCGCGCCGTGCAGCATCCCGGGCAGCACGAAATCGTCGACGTAGTTGCCCTTGCCGCGCAGGAAGCGAGCGTCCTCCTTGCGCATCCGGCGTCCGAAACCAACGTGCGCCTGCTCCGCCGTGACAGTCATGATGCAGCCACCTCCTCCGGCTCGACAACCCGCGGGTGGTCTGCAGCCCAGCGGACCGCGCGCACGATGTTCTCGTACCCGGTGCAGCGACACAAGTTGCCCGAGATGGCTTCGCGAATCTCTGCATCTGACGGATGTGGGTTGGTATCCAGCAGCCATCGCGCGGTCAACATCATTCCGGGCGTGCAGAAGCCGCATTGCAGACCGTGTTCGGTCATGAACCCTTGCTGGACGGGATCGAGTTCGCCGTTTTGCTCCAGACCCTCGACCGTCCCAACCTCGTGCCCGCTAGCCATCGCAGCGAGCATGGTGCAGCTCTTTACAGGGATGCCGTCGACATGGACTACGCAGACACCGCAGTTGGACGTGTCGCAGCCCCAGTGGGTGCCCGTCAGGCCGAGCTCGTCGCGCAGGAAGTGCACGAGCAGCAGCCTCGGCTCTATCTCGCGGGTGTACTCCTCGCCATTCACCTTGACCGAGACCTGCATGATTCACCCCTTCTGTCCACGGCAGCGGGCGATGGCCGTTCGCAGTGCCCGCTTCACAAGTTCGCCGGCGAGCGCTCGTTTGTAGTCGGCCGGCCCACGCTGGTCGGTGGGCGGATCACACTCCTCCGCGGCCACCTGGGCCGCAAGGTCGAGTGCCTCGTCGTCCGCGATGCGTCCGCGTACGGCGTCCTCGGAGCGAGTGGCAACCGAGTGCGGAGCCCCGACGGCGGCGAGGCCAAGGCCAACCTCGCTGATCGTGTCGCCATCTAGCCTGACGACCGCTCCAGCCGCGGCTATGGCATAGTCACCGGCCCGACGCTCCACCTTGGTGTACGCGCTGCCAGTGCCCGGCCGGATCGGCAGCCGAATCTCGGTGACCATCTCCGCCGGACCGAGGATCGTCTCGAATGGGCCGGTCTGAAGCTCGCGTACAGGCACCAGCCGTTCGCCGCCAGAGCCCTTGATCACGACATCGGCACGGATTGCGCCGAGCGCGGCGGAGAGATCTTCGGCTGGGTCGGCGTGGCACAGCGACCCGCCCACGGTGCCGCGGTTTCGAACCACGGGGTCGGCAATCACGCGCTCTGCGTCGTGGAGGATCTGATAGTGCTCGCCGACGACAGCCGAGGCGAGCAAGTCGGCATGGCGCACCATCGCGCCAATACACAGCAGGTCACCTTCCACCCAGATCCGCTGCAGCTCCGTTAGGTCGTTGATATCCACCAAGACTTCCGGCGAGGCGAAGCGGAGCTTCATCAGCGGCAAGATGCTGTGCCCTCCAGCGATCAGCCGTGCTTCCTCGCCATGCCGCTCCAGCAGCGCAATGGCGTCGTCAACACTTGATGCGCGTTCGTACTCGAACGGAGCCGGTACCTGCATCGTCTTCCCCTTCCTCAATGGGTCCATTCAGGGATGGCGTGGATGCATCCTGGGCGCCGTTACTTCACCGCCAACACGTCGACGGTGCGAATGTCGGGTGCGCTGGCGAGCAAGGCGTCGGCCACCTGGCCCAGCGCCGACGGGATCCGACCACCGAGGTGCGCTTCCCGACCTGCGTCGTCATCGAAGGTGTCGAAGATCCCATACTGGGTGTCGCTGATCTTGAATGCATACCAGGTCACCGTGCCCGGTTCGGCGGCAGCGAGATCGCGCCCACCCTCCAGGAACTTCCCCAGGTCATCACCCATGCCCGGCTTGGCCTCTAGCAACGCAAGCACACCCAATGTTGGACTCATCGGAACTCCTCCCAGGATGTCCCCAACGTACGTATCCAAACGACTGATTGGTAGTGGCGGAGCCGCCACGTTGAGTATCGTTTCCGACGTGGACGTCGCAGTTCTCGCGGTGGATGGCTGCTTCGATTCAGGGCTGTCGGCGGTGGTTGACGTGCTCGCCACGGCGAACGCTCTCCGACAGGAAGTGCCGGCACCCCCAACGGCGTTCACCGTGACGATCGTGGGACTCAAGAGGAAAGTACGGACCGGTAACGGCCTGACCGTGAATCCTGTCCTTGCCACCAAGATGGCGCAGTCTCCGGATCTGTTGATCATGCCCGCCTTGGGGGTGAAGACTCCTCAAGAGATCATCGATACCGTCCGCGGGCACGCCGCACTAGACCTCATCCGGGACAGCCACAAGAACGGTACGGAGCTGGCTGGCGCATGCACTGGAACCTTCTTCTTGGCCGAGTCCGGGGTCCTTGACGGCCGGCTGGCAACGACGAGCTGGTGGCTTGGTCCGGCGTTTCGCAGCCAGTATCCGGCGGTGCTCCTGGACGCAACTCGGATCATTGCGCAGGATGCTCGCATTACCACTGCAGGTGCCGCGTTCGCCCACATCGATCTAGCACTCTCCATCGTGCAGCAGCACAGCCCAAGCCTGGCGGATCTCACCGCACGCTATCTGCTCATCGGGGACCATCCGTCGCAGGCGGCGTTCGCCATGCCCGCGCTGCTAGCCCGGACAGATCCGACGATGGCGGAGTTCGAGGCGTGGGTCCGGCAACGGCTGTCCGGACCGCTGCGGATTTCGGATGCTGCCCGCGACCTCGGCATCAGCGAACGGACGCTGCAGCGTACGACGGCGTCCGTTGTGGGCATGTCGCCGCTCCACTTCATTCAGCAGGTACGCCTCGATGAGGCCACGTTCCTGCTGCGCGACACATCCATGTCGACCAGCGCCATCGCGGCAGCGGTCGGCTACCGCGACGCCGGAACGCTGAGAGCCCTCGTACGCAAGCGGCGCAACAGCACGCTCCGAGCCTTGCGGGCGGGGCGCCCGGCCTAGGTCCAGAATTCGTCGGCGGCGTAAAGATCTTCGGGCCGCCACCAAGCCTCAGCGATCTGTCCTTCGCGGAGGTGGAACACCCATGCGTCCCGATTGTCGTAGTTGTGGTCACCTCGGCGCGCGGTGGCGTGCGTCAGAGCGACGGCATGGTCGTCGCTGGCGGCTACGTCATGGAGCTCTTGATTGAAGGTTCCCTCTGAGCCCTGCATCAACCGGCCGAACATCTCGAAGACAGCTTCGCGGCCGTGATGATCGCCAGCTAGGGGACCTCGGCCTGGGATGTGCCATACGGCGTCCTCGGCAACTAGCGACCTCATCCCTTGCAGGTCACCCTTGGCGAACGCGTCGAACGACCGACGGATGGGCTCGGCATTCGGGTGCTCAGCCATCACGGCTCCTCTCTGTCGTTAGCTCCCTGGGCAGCTTTCGGTGATTGCGGAGGACAGCGCCCTGGTCGCGGTGGCGAGCTGCGTGAGTGCGGCGGCGATGGCCGGTGCCTTCTCTTTGAGGTTGTCTGCGGTCAGGCCATTAGCTGCCGTCTGCAGCTCAGCGAATGCCGTCTTCACCTGCTGCACGCTGGGTTGGAGTGCGCCCGACGCCGATGCCTGAGCCTTGTCCAGGGCGCTCTTGACGTTGTCGGTCGCCGTCGTCAGTGCCGTGACGCCGTCCTGCAGAGGCCTCACCTGTGTGAGCGCCTCTAGCGAGGACTTCAGCGCAGCGACGTCCGCGCACGCCTCCGACGGCGAGGTCGTCGGTGCAGTGCTCGTCGGTGCGGCGCTCGCCGCGGCCGGACCCGACTGGCTCGGACTCGTCTGGGTCGGCGCGGAGCTCGCACCGCAGCTCGTCAGGATGCACAGCAGCGCAACCGCCGCGACCGCACTGAATGAGGATCGATGGGCACCGCGGAGTCGCATCTGGGTGTTCTCCTAAGAGCAGGGACGGCGCCACGCTACCGTACGTGTGCCACGAACGAAGGAGGCGTCAAAAGTGGCAACTGTTGCTGTCGTAGGTGGCGGGTACGGAGGTGCGCCGGCCGCCAAAGCCCTTGATGAAATCGCCGACGTGGTTCTCATCGATCCCAAGGACGCGTTCGTTCACAACATTGCCGCGCTGCGCGGGCTGGTCAATCCAGAATGGACGGACAGGGTCTTCTACCCCTATGAGCGCCTGCTCCGCCGCGGCAGGGTTGTCCGAGGCCGTGCCGTACGGGTGGACGCGAATGCCGTGACGATCGACTCCGGCGAGAGCATCGCGGCCGACTTCATCGTCCTGGCATCAGGTTCGTCGTATCCGTTTCCAGCGAAGATGGATGTGAACGATTCGGCCGCAGCCAAATCCAAGATCGCGCACACCCGCGCCGAGCTTGCCAAGGCCGACCGGGTCTTGCTGCTGGGCGCGGGGCCCGTCGGACTCGAGCTGAGCGGCGAGGTCAAGACGGCCTGGCCGGATAAAGAGGTGACGATCGTCGATCCTATCGACGACGTCCTCTCCGGGCAGTACACCGAAGAGCTGCGCGGAGAGCTGCGCCGCCAGCTGGACGAGCTGGGCATCAACCTTGTGCTGGGCGCCAGCCTGGTAGACGAACCGCCAACCCAACGCGGCGTAGCTGCGACATTCACCGCCGTGACGACGTCAGGAGGCGAGATCACCGCAGATCTTTGGTTCCGCTGCTATGGGATCGTGCCCAACTCGGACTATGTGAGTGAGAACCTGACCTCCGCGCGCCTTGCAAACGGCCACCTTGATGTGACTCCGGAGCTGCGGCTGGCAGGACAGGAGACTGTGTTCGCTATCGGGGATATCACCGCAATTCAGGAGGCGAAGCGTGGTGGGGCCGCCGGCCGGCACGCCGACGTCGTCGTCAGCAACATTCACTCGCTCATTGAGGGCCGTGACGAACTGGTTGCGTATGAACCCGCGCCGCCGCTCATCCTGCTCCCGCTCGGCCCGGCAGGCGGGGTATCGCTGCTCCCAGGCCGCGGCTTCGTCGGAGCCGAAGTGACTGCTCAGCTCAAGGGCCATGACCTGTTCGCCGGCCGCTACGCCGAACTGTTCAACCTCAGCTGAGGGACCGATACTGCACAAGCCGTCGTCGAAATCCATCGTCCAGCCATTGATCTGCTAATCAGCGGACGTTGTGCTTGACCTCTTGCACCGCCCATGAGTTCCCGTCTGGGTCGTCGAGGAAGATGTAGGAGCCGTAGTCAGCCCGCTCGGGGTGAGGACCGTCCTCCATCTGCCCGGTGGGCCCGAAATGCTTGATCCCGCTGGTCGCGACGCCCTTGGCGGTGAGCTCCTCGTGGGCGGCCTCGATGTCATCGACACAGAGGTGGATCCCCTTGACGCTTCCCGGCTCCCCGGCTCCGACGTTGACCCCGAAGGTGATTGAACAGGCGGAGCCCGGCGGCGTCACCTGCACCACGCGGAAGTGCTCGCCGGCGGCGTGGTCCACATCGAGGGCGAACCCCATCTGCTCGGTATAGAACCTCTTCGCCTCGTCGACGTCGGTGACAGGTACGACGATGACCTCGATCTTCCAGTCCATGACGGTTCCTTTCCTCAGGTGAGCCCACTTTTGCAGGTGAAGTGCGTTTCCGGGCTCGCGCTCGCGCAGCTGTAGCTGTTTTGCCGTCTGTGCGGCCAAACGATCCCTCGTACGCGGGGTCGGCGGGTCCTTTGGCCGTCTGTGCTGGAAAACGACCCCTCGCAGGGGCCGCGAGCATCCACCGATGCCTGATTCGGTTGCTCAGAATGCCGTTGGCAGATGCGGGCCGTACGGCTCCTCGAGGGTACGGATCTCCTCCTCGGTGAGGTGGACATCGAGCGCCGCGACCGCATCGGGAAGATGATGCGGCTTGGTGGGCCCAACGATGGGCGCCGTGACGACGGGATTCTTAAGTACCCAAGCGAGTGCTACATACGCCATCGGGATGCCGCGGGCCTCGGCCACCATCTGGACGGCTTCGACGATCGGTCGGTCGCTGTCGATGTCGAACCGCCGACCGACCGGGTCGACGTCAAAGCGGGCCGTATGTTCACCCCACGGCCGTGCTAGCCGGCCCTTGGCGAGCGGCGTGTAAGGAATGCTCCCGACCCCTTGGTCAGCGAGTAGTCCGAACATTTCGCGCTCTTCTTCACGTTGCATCAGGCTGTACTGATCTTGCATGGACACGAACTTCGTCCAGCCGTGTAGTTCGGCGGTGTATTGCATCTTCGAGAACTGCCAGGCCCACATCGACGAGGCGCCGAGGTAGCGAGTCTTGCCGGCTTTGACCACGTCGTGCAGCGCTTCCATGGTCTCCTCGACCGGCGTGTTGGGGTCGAAGCGGTGGATTTGGTAAAGATCGACGTAGTCGGTGTCCAGCCGGGCCAACGAGGCATCGATCTGCTCCATGATCGCCTTGCGGGATAGACCTGCTCCGCCAGGGCCTTCATGCATCGGGAAGTGCACCTTGGTCGCCAGGACGATGTCATCGCGGCGGCTGTACTTCTTGATCGCTCGACCGACGATCTCCTCCGAGCTGCCAATCCCGTAGACGTTGGCGGTGTCCCACAAAGTGATGCCCAACTCGAGGGCCTGCTCGAAGAACAGCTGAGCCTCCTCGTCGCCCAACGACCATTCGCTGAACCCGCGCGACGTGTCGCCAAAGCTCATGCACCCGAGAGCAATCCGGCTGACCACAAGACCGGAGTCACCTAAACGCCGATACTCCATAACCCCTGTCCTTCCTCGTGACAGTTATTAAGCGACGGTATTGGACCGTGAGCTCCAAGCCCGTACCCGCAATCACACGCTCAGCAGGACCTTGATCGCGCGACGCTCGTCCATCGCCCGGTAGGCGTCGCCGACCTGCTCCAAGGGCAGCTCCATGTCGAAGACCTTGCCCGGGTCGATCCGGCGGTTCCACACTCTGTCCAGCAAATCAGGCAGGTAGTGGCGTACGGGCGCAGGTCCGCCGCGTACACCGACATTCCGCCAGAAGGTATCTGCCATTGAGACGTCCACTCCGTGTGGCGCGCCGACCCAGCCGACCATGCCACCGGGCCGAGCCGAGCGCAGGGCCTGCAGCATGGATTCGCCGCTGCCGACGCACTCCAGCACCGCATCGGCCCCCACGCCCTCGGTCATCTCCTTGATCCGGCCGACGCCCTCCTCACCGCGCTCGGTCACGATGTCGGTCGCCCCGAACTGGCGTGCCAGCTGCTGACGCGACTCGTGGCGGCTCATCGCGATCACCCGCTCCGCACCTAGTTCGGACGCCGCCAGCACTGCGCACAGCCCGACGGCACCGTCGCCGACCACGGCCACTGTCATGCCCGGTCCGGCGTCGCCCGAAACGGCAGCGTGCCAGCCCGTCGCCATGACGTCCGAGAGAGCCAACAGGCTAGGGACGATTTCCTTCGCCGGCTCCTCAGGAGTTGCCACCAGCGTGCCGTCGGCCAACGGGATACGGATCAGTTCCGATTGGCAGCCGTCATAGCCGCCACCCCGTAGACAGCTGGATTGCATGCCAGCGCGACAGTTAGGGCATGTGTTGTCCGAGGTCAGGAATCCTCCGATCACGAACTGGCCAGGCTTAACGCTGCTGACATCGTCGCCGACCCGCTCTACGACACCGCAGTACTCATGACCGATCGCCCGCGGTTGGGTGACCTCATCGATGCCGCGGTAGCGCCACAGATCCGATCCGCAGACGCAGGTCGCTGCGGCGCGCACAATGGCGTCCGTCGGCTCGATGATCAGCGGGTCGGGACGTTCCTCGCAGCGCACGTCGCCCGCGCCGTAAATGATGGCTCCTCGCATGTTGTAACTCCTATCGCGGATAGGGCTGATATGGGAGTCCTCGACGAAGCGGAGCGGGCCCACCTTTCGATCTAGCCCGCGCTGCCGATAGGACCACGCGTACTCGTCGTCCGGCGCAACAGCGAGTACGACCGAGTGTGCACCGGATTCTCGATGCGATCGGGAACGCGCCGGCGTACATGCGGAACGGTCGCCGCGAGCGGGATCAACGGGAGCGTCGGAATCGGAATTCCCGGGTCGCTGGACCCCGTACGGCTTAGGCGAAAGGCGCAAGTTCGACTTGGCTCAACGGAAGACCCGTAGCAGACGACCTGCGACGCACGTTGGGGCGCCAGGTCCGAGTGGCCAACGACGCGGATTGCTTTGCCGTGTCCGAGGCGGTCGACGGCGCCGGCGTCGGGCACAATGTCGTCTTCGCCGTGATCTTGGGATCAGGGGCCGGCGCCGGGGTGGCGTGGCTGGCAAAGCTCACCATGGCCCGAACAACAGCGGACGAGTGGGGTCACAATCCGCTCCCGAGACCAGACGTCACAGAAATCCCCGGGCCAGCCTGTTAGCCCGCGGACTATCCGTAGTCGTCAACACGCTTTACCCCGACATCCTGGTGCTTGGCGGCGGGATGGCCAATGTGGACGAGCTTTATGATGATCTTCCACCAAGGCTCGCTCAAGAAACGTTCTCGCCGTGCTTCTATACGCCTATCGTGCGCGCGATGCACGGCGACTCGAGCGGCGTACGCGGCGCCGCTTGGCTCTGGAGATGATCACCATGCCATCAGCAGCTGGAGCTGATCGATTTGAGTTCACCACGGACTTGATCATGGAAGCTGGTGATCTTGCCATGCGGTACTTCGGCTCGGTGAACGAGCTCACGATCACCAGCAAGGGCGCCCAGGACATGGTTTCAGAAGCAGACATCGCCGTCGAGGAATTGATCAAGAAGCGGCTTCTCGCCGCGTATCCCGACGATGCGTATCTGGGTGAGGAAACCGGGTACGTGAAAGGGAATGAGGATTCTGGGATCTGGATTGTCGACCCGATCGATGGGACCCAGCCCTTCCTCAGCGGTCTGCGCAGCTGGTGCATCTCGATCGCCTATGTGCGAGCGGACGAGGTGCTGCTCGGCATGGTCAACAATCCTGCGGCCGGCGAGCTGTTCGTCGGCGGCATGGGGCGTACAGCGGAGCTGAACGGACGGCCGATTGCTCCCCGCCGAGCACAGTCGCTGAGTGACGGCCTCACGTTCTTGGGCTGCAACCCGCGGCTGCGTTCCGAGCAGGTTGTTCCAGTGCTGGATCGATTGCTCCGAGGTGGCGGCATGTTCGTGCGCAGCGGCTCGGGCGCGCTCGGACTCTGCGATGTCGGGTGTGGACGGCTGATCGGCTATGTCGAGGCGCACATCAATCCGTGGGACTGCTTGGGAGGCATTGCTGTCTGCAGCTCGGCCGGTGCTCGGGTCAGTGACTACCTCGCAGATGACAACCTGCTCCACGGCGGACCCCTCGTCGCAGGATCACCAGAGGTGTTTGATCAACTTGTCGCCGTACTTGGATCGCCGGCTATTCCAGCCACTCGGTGATGAAGCGGGGATTGGCGTGGATATGTACCGCCTCGTAACCCTCCGGCCCCGTCGAGAACTTGTGCGGGGTGTTGGCGGGGACCACGATGACCTGCCCGGCTTGTCCCCGCAGCTGCTCGCTTCCGACAGTAAACGTTGCCCAACCGCGTCGGATGATGAAGGTTTCGGCGTACGGATGCTGATGCAGCCTTGGCCCGACGCCGGCCTTGGTCGTTGCCTCCAAGATGATCGAGATGCTGGCGTGGCCAGGTAGCTGTTCGTAGTCCTCGGTCCAGTCCTCGCCATCGGCACGGCCATCCGCTCGATTGATCACGAACCCGTCCATCGGGCGACGGTAACAAACGCCGGCAGACAACCAGTAGCGTTGTCGACCGGTGACAGGAGATAGCGCGGCGCGCTACATCGTGGTCGGGGTGACGCCGAAGCAGCCGGTGGCGGTGCTGAGGCACGCCGCCCGCTTTGCCCGCCAGTTCGAGGCGGTGCTGGTGTGCGCCAACGTCGAGGCGGGCAGCTATGTCGTCGCCGAACATCCCGATGGCTCCGTGGAATCGCGACCGATCGATCCCGACCAGCCCGACTGGAATACCGCGGTTTTCGACGGCGGCCTGGCACATCGGATTCGCTCAATAGCCGACCAAGAAGGCGTACGCGTTGAGTTTCGTGAGCTGGCCGGCGACATCGCGCACGCTCTCGGCCATCTTGCCGCGGTCCTCGATGCCGAAATGATCATCGTGGGCAGCCGACGCGGCGGTCTGCGCTCCAGCATGCATGACTTCTTGGGTGGCTCCGTTGCCGCGCACCTCGCTCACCGTCAGCCGCGCCCTGTGGTGGTTGTGCCGGTACACACATGACGGATCGTCCGCGACCTGCCCATTTGTCCTGGTCGAGCATCGGAATAGTGGCGGTTGGCGGCGCCGCCGGCACTGGCCTGCGGTATGCGATCACCTTGCTCGTGCCCAGGTGGGGAAGTGTGCCGATCGCCATCTTCGGAATCAACGTCGTGGGCGCGTTCCTGCTCGGCGCGCTACTCGAACTGCTTGCCGACTTCAGCCTCGATACCGGCTGGAGCCGTCGCCTCCGCCTAGGCATTGGAACCGGCTGTCTCGGGGGATTCACCACATACAGCGCCCTATCCACCGACACAGTCACGCTCGCCGTCACCCATCCTGGCCGCGCCATCGCATACGCCCTCGGCACCGTGATCATCGGCGCCGCGGCCTCCATCGCCGGAATCTGGATATCTCGCGTGCATCTGCGCCCCAGCGCTGGTGAATAGGAAGGGTGAAGGATGAGCGGCGCGGTCACGGCCTTGCTTATCTGCATAGCCGGCGGAATCGGCGCTGCGCTGCGGCTGGTGCTCGACGGGCTGATCCGAGCGCGGACTCAATCCACCTATCCCGTCGGGACGACCGTCATCAATGTGACCGGCTCCTTCTTGCTTGGTCTGCTCACCGGTCTCGCAACCAGCCATCTGGTCACGCACCAGTGGCAGCTCGCTGTCGGCACCGGTCTGCTCGGCGGCTACACCACCTTCAGCACTGCCAGCTTCGAGACGGTGCGACTCATTGAGGATCGTCGTTACATCGCGGCCGCGTTCAACGCCTTCGGCATGCTTGTCGCGTGCATCGCATCTTCGGCGCTGGGTTTTGCCGCGGCACTGCTCCTAACCCGATAAGTCAGTGATGCATCACGGGCCGGTCGCTGCCGGTCAGGTTCGGCTCGGGCGGCTTCTGTGGGCTGAGCCTTGCCCAGACCAGGAAGAAGATGCCGATGAGCAACATGAAGATGCCCAGCCAGAGGTTGATGTTGATGCCAGCTGCCTTCGCCAATTCTTCAGGTGAGGTGAAGAATCCGGAAATAGTGAGCATGATCCCGTACACAGTGAAGAGACCGCCAATCAAAAACCGCAGATCGAACAGCTTGCTGGCTGCGGAGTGTGTGGCCTCATATTCGTCGCTCTCCCGGGCGCCCTCCGGACGCGAATCGACGGCATGAAAGTCGGGTGGCAGCTTGTCCATCCCGTGGGGTAGACGACGGCGGGGGGTCGGGGGGGTCGATTCTGAGTCAGCCATGGTCCATCTCCTTTCTGCTAGATGAAGGCGATCGACAAAACGGCAACGAGGCCGAGGGCGGTGAAGCCGAGCAGCTTCGGCGACTCCCACCAGCGGCGTACATAGCCTTCGTGCGGGTCGCCAGCTTCGGGATCCGGGACACCCCAGACTAGTCCGGCGAGCTGCTCTATCGGCTTGGGTTTGGTCACCAAGGTGACAATCACCGTCACGACGGCGTCGGTGATGAACGCGACGATGGCTCCGTAGAAGTTGAGCATCTGGGCGTTGATCTCGGCAGAGGTGTCACCGCCCGGATAGAAGTACGCGATATTCGGCCCGATGGCGTACTGGAATATCAGGGCCCCGAGGAACCCCGCGACGAGTCCGGCGAAGCCTCCCCACGGGGTCGTGCGCTTCCAGAACATCGCGATGATGAACGTCGCGAACACCGGCGCGTTGAAAAACGAGAACAGCGTCTGGATGTAGTTCATGATGTTGCTGAAACCAGCCGCTATGAACGCTGTCCCGATGCCGATCAAGACACCGGCGACGGTGACGATCCGGCCGACGTTCAGGTAGTAGCCATCGGGCCGGTGCTTGCGAATGTAGTCCTGCCAGATGTCGTAGGTGACGACGGTGTTGAAGGAGCTCACGTTGGCCGCCATACCGGCCATGAACGCCGCCAGCAGGCCGGCCAGCGCGATACCGAGCGTCCCATTCGGAAGGAACTGGTTCATCAGTATCGGAATCGCGTAGTTGTACTTCAGATCCTCGGTCTGACCGAAGTTCGGGATAAGCGCAACGACGATAAGTCCGGGAACGATGGTGAGGAAGGGGATGAAGATCTTCGGGAACGCCCCAATCAGCGGCGTCCGCTCCGCGGCCGACAGGTTCTTCGCTGACAGCGCGCGCTGCACTTCGGCGAAGTTTGTGGTCCAGTAGCCGAAGGAGAGCACGAAGCCCAGACCCATCACAATGCCAATCCAGTCGCCCAGCGGGTTGGTCCAGTTTCCGACTGCGGTGCCACCCCAGGTTTCGAAGTGGTTCTCGAGTCCGGGCTGACTGGTCACCTTCTGCATCAAGCCGCTCCAGCCGCCAACCGCCTTGAGGCCGATGATCACGATTGGGATCAAGCCCGCAATGATGACGAAGAATTGCAGGACCTCGTTGTAGATGGCACCCGAGAGCCCACCCAGGAAAATGTAGATGAGCACGAAACCTGCAGAGACAATGACGGACACCCAAGTCGGCCAGCCGAGGAGAACCTCAATGATGAGCGCCATGGCGTACAGATTGACGCCGGCGCTGAGGACCGAGGCGACGGCGAACGTGAGGGCGTTCCATAGGTGTGTGGCCGGATTGAACCGGCGGAGCAGATACTCCGGCACGCTTCTGACCCGGGAGCCGTAGTAGAACGGCATCATCACCAGGCCAAGGAAAACCATCGCCGGCACCGCGCCTATCCAATAAAAGTGCACGGTCGCGAGGCCGTATTGGGCGCCATTTGCAGCCATGCCGAGGATCTCGATCGCGCCCAGGTTGGCCGAGATGAATGCTAGGCCGGTGATCCAGGCGGTTAGGGAACGCCCGGAAAGCAAGAAATCCTCGCTCGTAGCGATAGCTCTCCTGGCAAGGATTCCGATGGTGATGACTAGCGCGAAATAAATGATGAGAATCGTGTAGTCGAACCAGTTTGTGTCTAGCTGAGTCATACGTCGTCTCCTCGCTATCCGCGGACCAACGTGCCCCTGCCGGGATTATCTGCCCAGACACTCGAGACCCACAAGACATCCCCCATCTACTGAACGGACTCGTCGCTGCGGAAGGATCAGCGACATGGCGCAGGGTACGAGCACGGCGGGAACTGGCGAGGACTACCGCAACGCGGAGTTGGACGTCGAGCAGCGGGTTGATGACCTTCTCGACCGGATGAGCCTGGCCGAAAAGGCCGGCATGCTGTTCCAGACCATGATCGTGATCGGCAGCGGTGATCTTTCCGCACCTGGCTTGGCATTCGGGGTCGGGAGCGCTGAGCACATGATCCAGACCCAACTGCTTACTCATTTCAACCTTGTCCGGACGGCCGAGGACGCGAAGGCGCTGGTGGAATGGCACAACCGGCTTCAGAAGCTGGCTTCGGAGACCAGGCTTGGCATCCCGATCACCTTGTCCACAGACCCACGGCATCACTTCACCGAAAACACCGGAACCGCTGCGACGGCAGGCGCCTTCTCCCAGTGGCCCGAGACCCTTGGCTTTGCGGCGATTGGCTCCGCTGACCTCGTGGAACGCTTTGCCGACATCGCTAGGCGGGAATACCTGGCCGTAGGGCTCCGGCTGGCCTTGCACCCTCAGATTGATCTTGCGACAGAGCCCCGCTGGTCTCGGATCAATGGCGGTTTCGGCGAGGATGCAGATTTGACCGGCAGGCTGGTGCGGGCCTACATCCGCGGATTCCAGGGCGCCCAGCTGGGATCAGAATCCGTGTCGACAATGACGAAACACTTTCCTGGCGGCGGGCCGCAGCAGGATGGTGAGGATCCACACTTCGCCTACGGTCGGGAACAGGTTTATCCCGGCAACAATTTCGAATACCACCTAAAGCCGTTTCGGGACGCCATCGCTGCAGGAACGGCACAAATCATGCCGTACTACGGAATGCCGGTGGGAACGCAATACGAGGAAGTCGCCTTCGCTTTCAACAAAGGAATCATCACTGATCTGCTACGCGGCGAGCTCGGTTTCGACGGCATCGTGTGTACCGACTGGGGCTTGGTGACCGACGCGACCATCCTCGGCCAGCCGATGCCTGCCCGTGCTTGGGGCGTGGAGCACCTGGACGAGCTGTCGCGCGTTGAGATGATCTTGAACGCCGGCTGTGATCAGCTAGGTGGCGAGGCGCGACCGGAGCTGGTGGTGCAGCTCGTCGAGCAGGGCAGAATCAGCGAGGACCGCATTGATGTCTCAGTACGCCGGCTGCTGCGCGAGAAGTTCGTCCTCGGGCTCTTCGACAACCGCTATGTTGACTCAGATCACGCGGCCAACACAGTGGGCAGGGTCGACTTCGTCGCTGCCGGTGCCGACGCCCAGCGTCGGGCGTACACGCTGCTGACCAACCGTGATCAAATACTCCCACTCGAGAAACCGTGCAGGCTCTATGTGGAAGGCGTCTCTGCAGAGGTCGCGTCCCGATATGGCCAAGTGGTCAGCGACCCGGCTGAGTCGGACATCGCACTGCTGCGGCTGAAGGCACCCTACGAGCCGCGGCAGGGAGGCTTCGAAGCAATGTTCCATGCTGGGTCGCTGGAGTTTCCGGCTGTGGACCGTGATCATCACGCGAGCATAAGTTCGGTGGTGCCGACGATCGTTGACGTCTACCTTGATCGTCCAGCCGTTCTTACTCATCTTGTTCGCGACGCAGCCGCGGTCTTCGGCAGTTACGGCAGCAGCGATGAAGCCTTCCTCGACGTCGTGTTTGGCGCGGCACAACCGCAAGGATCACTACCCTTCGACTTGCCACGCTCGATGGCCGCGGTGCAAGCCAGCCGTTCTGATGTTCCCTTCGACACCACCGACCCGATCTTCAGATTCGGTCACGGCCGCCGCTATGGGGATAGCTACTGATTTCCGAGCTGCACGTCGACGGCTCGCTCCTCCGTACCACGCAGAATCACCAGCTGGATGACACCGTCAGCAGCTGTCCCGAGCGCGTCGAACAGATCGTCGATGCCACCGACGGGACGGCCAGCAGCCAGCACGATCAGGTCGCCCTTCGCCAGTCCAGCCCGTGCCGCTGGGCTGTCATCCTCCACCATGCGAATGAGGATGCCGTCAGCATCCGGCAGGCCGACCGCACGTCGCATCCGGCTGGCAACATGAGGCGGCGCTACGCCGATGCCGAGCCGGACTCGTCCTGTCGACTCGCCACGACCGAGCACTTCCACCCGAGCTCTCAAGCTCTCGTCAGCCGGGATCGCCAGGTAGAAGCCTTCGCCCAGACGGTTCGTGTTGAGCCCGAGCAGTCGGCCCTCGTCGGTGACGATCGGGCCGCCGGACGAGCCAGGGAGCAGTGGGGCGTCGTGTTCGATGCTTCCCGTAATGCGCCGGCCTCGAGGCCCGCGGAAACTCCGCTCGACACCAGTGACGAAACCAATCGTCACGCGCAGTCCTCGCCCACCCGGATTCGAGAGCGCAAAGACCGGGGTGCCGATTCCAGGCGGACCGTCGGTTGCCCACTCGATGGCCGATAAGTCTCCAGTCTCGACTCCGATGACGGCAAGGTCTCCATCGATGTCATGTCCCAGCACGCGACCGGCCGCAGTATGTCCATCGGGGAACGTGACGGTGACCTCATCGCCACGAACGTTGTGCGCGTTGGTCAGTATCTGGTCCTTGCCCAGCACCACCCCGGATCCAATGCCCCAGCGCTGTCCGATTCCGACGACGCCGTTGCCTGCCTGACCCGCCACCTTTTGGATCTCTTCCCTAATCCCATCAAGTGCTCCCATGACGCTCCCTCTTGTGAGTTACTAGTAACTTGCAACTTACTACTTACTCACAAGGTGTCAATACTTCATGGCATACGGTTGGTCTGTGACCGAACGGGAATCCGCAACGAGCGATCGCGCTACATCCCCGCTGGCAGCGGCACTCGTTCGGGTTGGCGACCGGTGGACCCTGCTCGTCGTACAGGCCCTGCTTGCCGGACCTCGGCGCTTCAACGAATTGCTGGAGGACATTCCAGGGATCGCACCGAATATCTTGTCCGAGCGCCTCAAGCGGCTCGAGCGTGACGCTCTCCTGATCTCGCGACCGTACGTCGAGCGACCGCCACGCGCTGCGTATCAACTGACAGCGGAGGGCATGGAACTCGCTGGCGCCCTGCGGCTGCTTGCGCACTGGGGGGCCCGGCATGCCGTCACCGCCGAGGCACCTGTGCATCCTGCGTGTGGCACTCCCCTGGAAGTCAGGTGGTATTGCCCGACTTGTGATCGGCTGGTAGCGGACCAGCCCGAGATGGACATGCGCATCCTTTAGCCAGCCGCTTGCGCCCTGTTTGATGACCGCCGTCGAAAGATCGCGCGCGATTCATGGTCGTCCTCACACGTCAAGTCGGGTCAATGCCTCTCGGGTCCCATGAGACTTCCCCGCTGCAGGTTTGCACCATCCGCTCGGATGGTGTCAAGATGGCGTGAGGATGGTGTGAGGACATCGATAGTGAGAGTGAGTGCATGGCTCAGGTCGAAAAGAGCGAGAAGATCACGATCAACATTGGCCTGGTAGATCTCGGCCAGATCGACTTGCTCGTCAATGAGGGGTTCTACGCCAACCGGACGGACTTCATTCGTACCGCGATCCGTCGCCAACTCGAGAGCAGATCGGGCGCCGTGGACCAAACCGTCGCACGACGAACGATCACGCTCGGCACCCAGCACTACAGCCGGCGCGACCTAGAGGAGCTCCGCGCCGGCGGTCGTACCGTCGAACTCCGGGTCTTGGGGCTCGCGACCATCGACGACGACGTCACCCCCGAGCTCGCACTAGCGACGATCACCTCGGTGGAGGTCCTCGGGGCCTTTCGAGCGCCGGCGGCCGTTAAGACAGCCCTGGCATCCAGAACCGTATAACCGGCAAAAGGAGACCTCATGATGAATAGCGACTTGAACGCCACCATGGCCGACGCACTACAACTCACCCGCGACGGGCGGTTGACGGAGGCGACTGCCCTGCTCCAACAAGGTCTTGGAGTGGCTAGTCGAGCTGGACAACCACGGGCGGTGCCCGCCGGGATCTTGCCCACCGGGATCTTGCCCACCGGGATGTTGCCAGCTGGGCTTCTGCGCAGTCGCCGCGAGGCCTCGCCGAGCGGTCTGCCTTCTGCAGGCGGCCTGCTTGACACGTTGCGGGCGCGACTCCCCGGAGCGCGATTGCCAACAGAACTACCCGTTGGACTGTCCGGCAGCTCCCCCAGCTCCGCCGCCGCGGCAGCTTCGGCCAGGGCGCCCGGCGGCGAGATCCGTCACCTGACCCACGTCGACGCGGCTGGGTCGCGGACGTACGACCTCTATATTCCGACTGGTTACGCCGGGGAGCCGGTGCCGCTCGTCATCATGCTGCATGGCGGCACTCAGGATGCCAAAGACTTCGCTGCCGGCACCCGCATGAACGACCTGGCGGAACAGCACACGTTCCTCGTCGCCTATCCCGAGCAGTCACCTGCGGCGAACAATGGCCGCTACTGGAACTGGTTCCGTCCCCAGGACCAGCGGCGTGACGATGGTGAGCCGGCGATCCTCGCAGGCATCACGCGTCAGATCATCAGCGACTATGCCGTCGATAAGGCGCGGGTTTACATCATTGGATTCTCAGCGGGGGGTGCCATGGCGGCAGTCATGGCCGCGGCGTACCCCGACCTGTACGCCGCAGCAGGTATACACAGCGGGCTTGCGCCTGGGGCCGCACAGGACCTCCCGTCCGCGTTTGAGGCAATGCGGAACGGCGGGAGAGCCGGGTCCACCATCGAAATGCCGCTCATCGTCTTCCATGGCGACCGAGACAACATCGTCGCGCCCATCAACGCCGAGAGACTCATCGCGTCTCGCATCGCCGCGAGCTCGCGCCTCGACGGACATTCGGGTCCGAGGATGACTGCCACGACCAAGGCTGAAGACAGTTCCAGCCGTAGCCATAGCCGCAGGACGTATCGAGACGTAGCCGGCAGCGTCGTCGCCGAGCAATGGATCGTTCACGGTGGTTCTCACGCCTGGTCCGGCGGCAGTCCGGTGGGTTCATACACCGACGCCCGGGGCCCCGACGCATCCGCCGAGATGCTGCGGTTCTTTGTCGAGCAGACGGACCAGTCACTGCGCGCTGAGGAGGCCCGCGGCACCTGACATCTTGACCTCGGCTCCTCGGAGCCAGCTGTCTTGACAGCTGTGCTGCGAAACGTCCGCCTTCGGTCCCCGCGTGGCCGCGACTGACCTACCGATGATGTGATTGATATGTCCGGTTTCCAACTTTCTTGGGAGGGGTTCGTCGTGTCTGATGCCGCAAAGGACTTCATCAATCGACTCTCAGAGCTGACGCTGGAGGAGAAGGCGTCACTCTGCCTCGGTTCAGATTTCTGGCACACAGCACCGGTGGAACGCCTCGGCATACCGCCAATCATGGTTTCGGACGGCCCGCATGGGCTGCGCGCCCAATTGGAGGAAGCCGACCATGTAGGAATCGGTGGCAGCGCGCCGGCCACCTGCTTCCCCACAGCTTCCGCGCTGGGCTCCTCCTGGAATCCAGATCTCTTCCGCGCCGTCGGCGACGCATTGGGCCGAGAGGCGAAGAAGCTCGGTGTCTCCGTCGTGCTCGGACCCGGGATCAACATGAAGCGATCGCCCTTGTGCGGAAGGAATTTCGAGTACGTCTCAGAGGATCCCTGGCTGGCGGGTGAGCTGGCGACGGCGATGGTCCATGGCACCCAGGGCCAAGGGATCGGCACCTCGCTGAAGCACTACGCAGCCAACAATCAAGAGGATGATCGACTTCGCGTCAGCGCGGAGGTCGATGAGCGGACACTGCGGGAGATCTACCTGCCGGCGTTCGAGCGTGTCGTGAAGCTCGCCCAGCCGTGGACGATCATGTGCGCGTACAACAAGGTCAACGGCACCTACTGCTCGGAGCATCATTGGCTGTTGACCGACGTGCTGCGCGAAGAGTGGGGCTTCGAGGGCTTGGTCGTGTCCGACTGGGGTGCAGTCCATGATCGGGTTGCGGCGCTGCAGGGCGGTCTTGATCTTGAGATGCCGCCCAATCTCGGAGTCAGTGATGCGGCAATCGTCGAGGCGGTGCGTGACGGGTCGCTCGACGAATCGACACTTGACGAATCGGTGCGCCGGGTGCTGCATCTGGTCGAACGATCCCAACCAGCTCTCGCCGAGAAGGTGGCCTTCGATTTCGACGAGCATCATGTGCTGGCGAGGCGCGCCGCACACGAGTCTGCAGTGCTGCTGAAGAACGCCGGCCATGTGCTGCCGCTGCAACCGGAGGAGGGCAGCACCGTCGCCGTGATCGGGGAGTTCGCCCGCACGCCGAGGTTCCAGGGCGCCGGCAGCTCGCAGGTCAATCCCACCCGGGTGGATGTGGCCCTGGATGAGTTGCAGTCGGCACTTGCCGGGCGGGCAGAGGTGCAGTTTGCCGCTGGGTTCGGCATCGGGACGACTGACCACGATGAGCACCTGCTACAGGAGGCAGTGGGTGTCGCCAGGGTCGCTGATCATGTCATGGTATTCCTTGGCTTGCCTGGCGAGGATGAATCCGAGGGCTTCGATCGCACCCATATCGATCTCCCCGCCAACCAGCTAGTGCTGCTCCACGCGCTGGCCGAGGTGCACGATCGGCTGATTGTGATCTTGGCAAATGGCGGGGTGGTCCGGGTCTCAACTTGGGACGACAAGGTCGCCGCGATCTTGGAATGCTGGCTTTCCGGGCAGGCTGCTGGCGGCGCTGCGGTCGACTTGCTTCTGGGTGTTGCGAACCCCTCAGGCAAGCTGGCCGAAACCATCCCCGCACGCCTGCAGGACAATTCCTCGTACCTCAACTTCCCTGGCGAGGAAGGCGTCGTCCGATACGGCGAGGGGGTGTTCATCGGCTATCGGGCGTACGACACGCTCATCCAACACGTGAGCTATCCGTTCGGGTTCGGGCTGTCGTACACAACATTCCGCATAGACGACGTGAACATCTCGGTCGCGGGCTCGGTGGCGGACGGCGATCTCGCGGTGACTGTGACGGCATCGGTCACCAACACCGGGACCAGGGCGGGCGCCGAAGTCGTCCAGGTGTACGTGGGAGACGTCGAGGCATCGGTTGCGCGGCCGCTTCACGAGCTGAAGGGGTTCGTCAAGGTGCACCTGGAGCCTGGCGAGACACAGCAGGTGGGCTGCCAGCTCGACGAGCGAGCGTTCGCGTTCTGGTCTCACCGCTTACGGCAGTGGGTCGTCGAGTCCGGCGAGTTCATGATCGCCGTCGGGAACTCCTCGCGCCATCTGGCAGCCACCGAAACGATCACGCTTGAGGCGCCTCGACTGTCGCTGCCGCTCGGACCCGATTCCACCCTGCACGAATGGTTGGCCGATGATCGTGGCCGGCAACTGCTCACCAAACGTGACATCCGCCTGCTACAGGATCCCGAGCTGATCAAGGTGATCGGCACCATGCCCATGGAGACCTTGGCAGCATTCCAGGGCATGGCGCTCAGCCATAGCGACCTTGAGGAGCTGATTGCGGAGCTCTGATCAAGGACCGCGCTACGCGATCAACGCCCTGGCTGTTGCCGCGATGCCGTCCGGTGACATGCCGTAACGATCAAGCAGGAAACCAGCGGAGCCAGTGGGCGCGAACTCCGGCACGCCCAGGATCTTGATCTTGACAGGATGGTGCTGCGAGACGGTCTCGGCCACCGCGCCCCCGAGGGCACCCGCGACCGTGGCCTCCTCGGCGGTGACGATGCCACGCGTTTCACGCGCGGCCCGCAACACGGCATCGACGTCCAGCGGCTTCACCGTGGGCATCGAGATCACCCGTGCCGAGATGCCTTGATCATCGAGTTGCTCAGCGGCGACTAGGGCACGCCAGAGGACAGTGCCATTGCTGATCAAGGTCACGTCGCCACCCTCGCGAAGGGTCACTGCCCGACCGGGGACGAAGGTGTAGTCCTCTGGATACAGCTCGGGCACGCTCATCCGGCTGACCCGAATGAACACCGGACCGTCAATTTCAGCCGCCCACCGCATGGCCGCCGCGGTCTCGATCGGGTCCGCCGGCACCACGATCGTGATGTTGTGGATGGCCCGCAACCAGGCGATGTCCTCAATGGAGTGGTGGGTCGGACCCAGCTCGCCGTACGCCATTCCCGGGCTCATGCCACAAAGCTTCACGTTGCGGTTCGAGTACGCCACATCAGCCTTGATCTGCTCCAGCGCCCGGCCGGTCAGGAAGCAGGATGCGGCAGACACAAACGCGATCCGTCCACCGTTGGCCAAACCAGCGGCGACACCAACCATGTCCTGCTCCGCAATGCCGACATTGATCAACCGATCGGGAAACGCCTTCTTGAACGCGTCAAGCTTGCTGGAGCCAACCGAGTCATTGACGACACCGACGATCCGGTGATTTTCGTGTGCCAGCTCGGCGAGCGTGTCGACGTAGGCGTTGCGACAGTCGTAGCGCGGCCGGTGGGCTATTGAAATCTTTGGGCCCATCTCCTGCGAAGCGGTGGGGGGTTCACGGGGTGTCGTCCCCCCTTGCTGCACACGGGTGTCTGTCATGCCGTATCTCCTTGGCGATCGACTGAATTGAGCTCATCGAGCGCCAGCTCGAGCTGTTCCGCCGATGGGACCTTGTGATGCCATGCAGCGTTGTTGCTCATGAACGAGATCGGATGGCCTTTGTGAGTATGTGCGATGACGAAGGTGGGCTTACCCGGCCGGAACGGCACCGAGGACAACACATCGAGCAGTTCGCCATGATCATGACCATTGACTTCCACCACGGCGAATCCAAATGCCGTCGCCTTTTGATCAAGCGGTTCAAGATCATTGGTCTCACGTACGGTCGCCCCCTGCTGGAGCCGGTTGCGATCCACGATCACAGTGAGCCGATCGAGCTCGTAATGAGAGGCGGCCATCATGGCCTCCCAGTTGCTGCCCTCCTGTAGCTCGCCGTCCCCGACGAGCACGTATGTACGCCGGTGGGATGCATCGAGCTTGGCCGAGATCGCATGACCGACAGCGATCGGGAGCCCGTGCCCGAGCGGTCCGGTATTGGCCTCGACGCCGGGAACATAGTTGCGGTTCGGGTGTCCATTGAGGCGAGACAGTGGCTTGAGAAAGGTCGCCAGATCCTCCACCGGAAGGAAACCAAAAGCAGCAAGCGTGACGTAGAGAGAACCGGCAATGTGACCCTTGGACAGGATGAAGCGGTCCCGCTCAGGGTCATCGACTCTTTCCGGCGTGATGTCGAGAACAGCGCCATAGAGCGTCGCGAGGATGTCGATGGCCGAAAGGTCGCCACCGATATGGCCGGCACCCGCGTAATGGACCAGCTTCAGGTCCTGGATGCGGATTTGTCGCGCCGCTTCCGCAATGTTCGCGATCTGCTCGTCGCGATGGGCATACGGCAGCCGGCTGAAGACCGGCATGGTGATGTGATCGGGAGCTAGCGCAGTCATACATTCGCACTTTCGGTCGTACGCACCATGGAACTCAGCAAGACGTCCTGCACCAGCCGCTGGGCCGCGAGCGCGTCGTGGGAGGCCTGCGCGGCCCGTAACGCATCCACGTCCAAGGCATCAAGCGCCCCATGCAACGCCTTCAGGAAGCGGATGGCTACCTTTGCCGCCTCTACGCTGTCTTCGCGGAATGGGAATTGATCAAGCTGCCACACGCCGTCCCAGTTGTTCTTCCGCAGCGTGTAGAAGAACTCGAAGGTCTCCACCAGATGTACCGAGCCGACGACCATGTCGTCGTCCCAGCCACGGAAGTTGTCGTTGACGTCGATCGCGAACAGCCGGCCGGCGTCGATGCAGAGCTGTGCGGCGTCGGACGGGGTTTCCAGCCCGTACATGGAGTGGCCGAAGTCCAGCAGGATGCCGAGATTGTCCAGTCCGATCTGCTGGATGGCGAGCAGGGTGCGAGCGGCATTCGGGAAGATGATCTTGTTACGCGGCTCGCGCGGTTTGTATTCGATCACGAAGTTGATCTCCGGGTGAGGCGAGATCAGCTCGCGTAGCCCGTCGACCGCCAGTCGCCAGATGTCGTGGTAGTCGACCTGGAATGGATAGTCCCAGCCGTCCTGTCCGAACCAGAGCTTGACGTAATCGCAGCCGAGTTCCTTGGCCAACTCAGTCGCTTCGTTCAACAGCTTCAGCGCCTGAGCTCGGACCGCGGGATCCGGGTTGGTGATGGAGCCCTTGACATAGTCCCGGTTGTAGATCTCGGGCGTAATGGCCACGGCGCGGAGCCCGTTGCGATCGAGGGCAACCTTGACATCGTCCAGTGTCCCGTCGAATCCAGCGAACGGCCAATTCAAGTCGACGACCGATAGATCACCGACGGCACCGGCCTTGTCGATCTGCTCCAGCAGCCCGACGGGCGGCCCGTAGCCTTCGGTGGCGTAGCGGTCCTTGTACGTGGCGAAGTGCCAAATACCTGCGCCAAAAACCGGCATCTCACTCATATTTGGAGACTCCAATCTCCTAGGTAGCGGTCTAGATTGATCATCGCTGGCCCTTGGCGGCTCCCTCAGTCAGGCCACCAACAATCCTGCGATCATCGGAGCTCCCGGCCGAACTTGCGGATCTTGGCGGTCGTCCGCCTCGTTCTATGCGTCGGTGTTGATGACGCGACAACGGCTTGCCTCGTCC
>Ga0207428_10000787_pt1 | contig 35931 bp, 32 predicted proteins | sample RhiMethybrSRZTD1_FD_187600 | JGI IMG/M metagenome (GOLD analysis project Ga0207428, IMG submission 187600) | Populus rhizosphere microbial communities from Tennessee, USA - Rhizosphere MetaG P. TD hybrid SRZTD1 (SPAdes) (version 3) | ecosystem: Host-associated > Plants > Roots > Rhizosphere >...
GTTGGCGATCGGCGACGTTCTGACATTCAGCGACGACGAGCTCCGGAGACGCTCCCGAGAATATGCGGTCACGCGGTTCGACTGGGAACGGGTCACGCGCATGTGGGAGGAAGCGCTCGTAGAGGCCACGAGCGAGGACAGCCAGGGGCCGTAGTTGAAGGGAGAACCTGCCCCCGAGCCGCGCTCCCGTGGTTTTCTTCTGACTTTCCAGGCTATTCTCATCGCACCGTGACGGCGGCCGACGTCTACCGTGCGCTCTGGCGGCACAAGTGGTTCATCCTCGTGCTCACCGCGGCGTGTGTCGCCGGCGCCTGGTACGCGACGGTCCAGCAGACGAAGCGCTACGAAGCCGCAGCGCTCGTGCGTGTCCAGGAGCGCGGGCGGGCGGCGGCGGGGAACCCTTCCGCGGCGCTCCAGGCTTCGCAAGAGCTGGCTCAGACCTATGCGAGGCTGATCGGGTCGGGCGCTCTGCGGGAAGACATGAAGACGTTGGTCGCAGCCTGCACGCGCCCGAGCGCGCGTGACACCAGCGCGAGTTCGTGCGAATGGCTCGTCGGGAGGCGCAGAGCGGGGCTCGCACCCGGGACGATCTCGAGCGTGAAGCTGACAGCAGACAATGTCCAGGATCTCGATCTGCTGTCCATTATGGCCCGTAGTGAGAGCCCTCGGGATGCCCTCGTTGCGGCGGCTGCGGCTCCCGATGCCCTGCGGCGGTTCATCCGCCGGACAGCTCCGCCGAGCGAGCGGGTTGTAACGGTCAAAGCGCCGACGTCGAGCTCGCTCGTCTCGCGGCACCTGGCCTTGAACGTCACGATCGCCTTCATGCTCGGTCTCATCTTCAGCGGCGCTCTCGCGCTGCTGCTCGAGCTCTTTCGGGATCGTCTGCCGGAGGCCGACGAGCTCGAGGTGGCAGTGGGTCATCCCGTCCTAGCGACCATCCCGACACTGCGGCTCCGTCAGAGAGCCCCGCCTCCTCAGGTGGGCTTGGATGCGGCCGCACCCACCGGAGAGTACGTCGACAGCGAAGAGGCGGCGAGCCCGGCGGGTTCCGGAGCGGCGCCGGAACGACGAGCGTGAGCCCGGCGTTCCTCGTGGAGCCCGATTCAGCCTCGGCTGAACCGCTGCGTTCACTTCGCCTGGCGATCGAAGCAAGGCTCGGCTCCCGGGAAACGAAAGGCCTCGTCTTCACCAGCCCGTCCCCGGGCGACGGGCGGTCGACCATCTCCGCCAACTACGCGCTCGTAGCCGCGCACATCCAGAGACCTGTGCTCCTCATCGACGCGGACATGCGGAAGCCGAGCCTCCACACGATGTTCGACCTACCGCTCACGCCGGGTCTCGTCGACGTGCTCCGAGACCGTCTTGACCCGTGGGAAGCCACACACACGTTCCCGGCGCTCGGCGGCCTCAACGTCCTGACGGCCGGATCGTCACTCCAGCGACCCGGCGACGTGGCCGCCTCGACCGCCATGGGGGTGTTGCTCGAGAAGGTGTACAACGAGTGCGAGGCCGTCGTGCTCGACTCGCCGCCCCTGCTTACCGCAGCCGACGCACCGGGGCTTGCTTCTCACGCCCGGACTGAGGTCGTGATGATCACCAACCGCTCGGGAAAGAGGCGGCAACTCGTGAGCGCACTCCGCAAGCTGACGGTGACAGAAGCGAACATCGTCGGGCTCGTCATCAACCGCGAGGGCGCGTTGGCAGGAGACTTCTAGCCCGAGGCCGCCCGTGCATGAGGACGCCCTTCGCCGGCTCTTGACAATGTGGGTAGCCGCGGCCCTCGCAGCGGCGAGCGCAGCCCTCGGGGTGCTGGTGACGCACGCTCGGGCCGAAGGTCTAACCACCGCGCTCGTGCCCGTTGCGTTGGTGGCGATCGGCTGGTTGATCGCATCGAACCGAGCGGTTCTCGTCTTCGCCGCATTCGGGCTGTGCCTGCTCGCCCCACTGCCCGTCGCCGACCCGCTGCCGGTTCACGTGGGAATTCAGGTGTACCCGTCCGACCTCCTCGTGCTGCTGGCACTCGTCTCCTGGGCCGCAGCCTGGCTCCTGAACCCAGAGACTGCTCGACCCTCGCTGCCACGGGCACAGGTTCTTGGTTGGCCGCTGGTGCTGTTCGCGGCTGCGTTGCTCGCGGCGATCATTCGCGGACACGAGCGGTACGGGGAAAGCCTCTTCAGCGTGCCTCTCCGCTTTCTGGTGTACGCAGGCATCGCCTTCGCGGTCTGCGATCTCAAGCTGTCCGATGCCTATCGGTGGATCGTCGCTGTCTTCTACGCAGGGACCGTCTGGCAGGTCGGCGTCGCGATCTACGGCTACGCGACAGGGACGTCGGCGACGAATCAGATCATTCTCTCGACCGGGGGCGAGCGCGTCCTCGCCGGTAGCACGGCGATGTTCATGGCGGGCGCGCTCCTACTTGCCCTGCTGAACCTCGAGACCGAGCGGTCGGCCCGAAAGGCCGCCCTACACCTGTTGATGGCCGCGCTCGCGACCTTTTCGCTCGTCAGCACCTTCCAACGAACGACCTTCGCGGTGGCAAGCATTCTCGTGCCACTCTCGCTGCTCGTGTTCCGTCGCGTCGGATTGCGAACGGTGGCATTCCTGCCATTGCTGGCGCCGTTTGTCGTGCTCGCAGCGCTCCTTGTCCCGAAGGCGGACCCCTCGTTGTTGCCGACCTTCGCCGATCGGGTCACGGCCAGCCCGAGCACAGACGCGACTGCCAGATGGCGCCTGGAGGCGTACGCGGCAGTCTGGGCGCAAGTCCGTGAGTCCCCGTTGACGGGAGCCGGATTCGGCCTGCCGGTGACGTTCGTCTCGAATGACATCCGCTACAACGTCGCTCAGGATCCACACAATCAATTCCTCTATCTCTGGGCGGGCGGCGGTTTGCTCCTCTTCGGCAGCTTCGTGCTGCTACTGATCGTCTTCCTGCTCGAAGCATTGGCCCGGTTCAGGGCCGCGACAACCGAGGGTCGCCATCTCATCTTTTGGGTCGTCTCGCTCTGGTTCGTGTTCGTGGTGAACAGCCTCACGGGCATCATCCTCACGCAGCCTTCCCTGCTCCTCGTTTTTTGGGTCTTGATGTTGCTCCCGATGACCGTGCGGTCGGAGAAACGAGTTGCGACGCGGCCAGATCGAGCACCCTCGGCCATCGCGCGGGTCGTCGGCTAGCAAAGCCTGGTGGATGATGAAAATCCTCTGCTTAACCAACATCTACCCTTCGGCGAGAGAGCCCTCGTCGGGCTCGTTCGTGCGCGACCTGGTCGAGGATCTGCGTGAGTTGGGATTGGACGTCCACGTACTTGCGTTCAGCGGCCGGGAACGAAGGCGCGCCTACGCCGAGGCTGGTCTTGCCTTTCGCCGCACCATTCGGGCCGGCAACTTCGACCTCGTGCACGCTCACTACGGCTTGACGGGCGTTCTCGCGGTTGCTCAACGGCGTGTCCCGGTCGTCGTTACGTTTCACGGCAGCGATACAGGTAACTCGCGGGTCCGCTGGCAGGCCTGGTTTTCGTGGGTCGCCGCTCGGCTCAGTACTCCAATTTTCGTCAGCAGGGACGGCGCGCTGCGCCTTGGCTGTACTAACGCAGCCGTCATTCCAGCCGGCGTCGATATCGACCTCTTCCAACCGCGGCCGAGAACCGAGGCGCGCTCGGCGCTCGGATGGCCGGCTAAGGGCCGCTACATCCTCCTTCCGGGCGCCCGATCGAACCCCGACAAAGGAGCTGATCTCTTCGATGCGACTATCGATGAGGTGCGCAAGCACGTGCCGCACGTGACGTCGGTAAGCCTGGAAGGCTTCTCACGCGAACAAGTCGCCGACGTCATGAACGCTGTCGACGTAACGCTCGTGACGTCCGATTTCGAGGGTTCGCCGGTCGCGGTCAAGGAGTCGCTCGCTTGCGGTACGCCGGTCGTCGCCGTGCCGGTCGGCGATCTTCCCCAACTCCTGAGCAAACTTCCGGGCTGTGCGATCGTCCTGCGTGATTCTGTTGCGCTTGCGGATGCGATCATCGGTGCTTTCTCGAGTGGACGCGACCCTATGTTGCGCGAGCGGGCCGAGCGCCTTTCCCGGCGGCGGGTGGCCAAACGGACGATCGCCTTGTACGAAAGCGTCCTTGGCGACCTCTCAAACTCTGCGGTTGCTAACGACTCCGAAGGCGTCGACTCGAGCTCGGAGGATGGGACAAGTCAGTGAAAGCAAACCCCAAACAAGGCAACCCAGAAGAACCGATTCTCCGGCTTTGCATGATTTCTCATTCCAATTTTCCTCATGACAATCGCGTTCGGCGAGCCGTACGCGTCGCAGTCGATGAGGGTTGGGAGGTGGACGTGCTGGCCACGAGACAGCCCGGCGAATTGGCAGAGGAGGTCGTGGAGGGCGCCAGAGTAATTCGGTTGCCAATAGTGCATCGACGTGGTGTCGGCGCCCTTCAGATGGCTGCCGAATACCTCGGGTTCACACTCTTCGCGGCTGTCCGAGCCTCGTTCCTTGCAACCCGCCGTCGCTACACGGCCGTGCATATCCACAACCCGCCCGACTTCTTGATCGTCGCAGCCATTTTCCCGAAGCTTGTTGGTGCGCGGGTGATCTTTGATGTTCACGACCTCTCAGACGACATGTTCGCAATGCGCTTCGGCAGCGGCCGAGGGGCAGGCCTGTTCGATCGGATTCTTCGTTACGTCGAGTTTGGAGCAACCAGACTTGCGGACTTCGTGATCACTGTGCACGAACCGTATCGGCGTGAGCTCACTATGAGAGGCGTGCCGCCGGAGAAGACAACCGTTGTTATGAACACCGTGGAGGAGCGCCTTCTGCCCTTGTCAACCCCGACCGAGAGGGACGACGAGTTCCGAATTGTTTATCACGGAACGGTCACACCCCCATATGGCGTGAGCCTTCTGGTCGAAGCCGTGGCCAAGATGACAAACGATGCGCCCTATGCACAACTTTATGTCTATGGCGACGGCGACGCGGTACCGGAGGTTCGGACGGTAGCAAAGAGACTCGGCATCTCCGATCGTGTTTACGTCAGTGGGCAGTACCTACGGCACGACAAGGTCCTTCAACGGGTTAAACGCGCCTCGGTCGGCGTGATTCCCAACCTCCCGGTGCGATTCAACCGGCTGGCCCTGTCGACGAAACTGTTCGAATATGTCGCCCTCCGCATCCCCGTTGTCTCCGCCGATCTGGTTGCAATTCGTGAACATTTCAGCGACACCGAGGTACTGTTCTTCGCGGCAGGAGACGTGGATGCGTTGGCGTCAGCGCTTCTCGAAACGAGGTATGAGCAAGAGGCCGCGAACGAACGGGCGAGGCGGGCATTGCTGCGCTACGAAAGCTATCGCTGGCCGACGCAAGCGCGCCGCTATGCAGATGTGCTCGATAGGTCTGCCGCGGTCCATCGAAAGTAACGGGCGAGTAGCAGCGCCGTGTTAACGGCCACCTGCCGAAACGAGGCATCCGACGCTGGAAGCGGCTGGCTGCCCTTCAGAACGACATAGTGAGGTCAGGTGAGCATCAGCAACGGACCTGGGCTTTCAGACCATCCTTGGCGAAAAGCCAAGCTTCCCGAGCAAACCAAGCGCTTCCGGTCATATGGGCGAGGGTCTTGAGCATTCCAACGTGAAGACAGTGATACGAGTCGTACTGTTGGCGAAAACGCAGGGAGTAGTAAGACAATTCGCCTGGCGCGCGGAAACGATAGACCTCGTATCTCACTGTAGTGGCGCCTCCATCGAAGACTTTCATCGCAGTTGCGCGCCGGGTAGCAAGTGCGTATTCATACACGGCCATTAACCCGTATATGTGCCCGTTGAGGACCTGCTCTGGCGGGATCGTCGGATACTCTTCGAACCACAAATACCGGTGACGATTATGGCGGTAGGTGAACACTGTCCAGGGTCGCTTCGCGCTCCGGCGCTTGATGAACGTTGCAAAGGTCGAATCGGCGGCGGTCTGCCAGCGCGGGTTGTTGGTCACCGCAAAAAGACGCACGAAAAGTGTGAGAGCTGCACCCTGAGCTATTGCCGAATACCAGGGTTTACGCATTCGACCTGCACCACTTCCGTAGTTGAAACGGTACGGAAAGTAGAGCGCTCCATCTCGCAAGACAGCCCAGTTGATGAGGAAGTTAGCATTTACCTCGATGCGATCGAGGTAAGCTGGATTCTGCGTTATTCGGTAGCTGTTGAGCAGCGTATAGCCGTAGCGCGCGATGACTAACGGGTGATACACCTTTTGACCGTTATAGGTTGAGATCGCGACGCCCTGGGCGTCGACAGGCCAACTCGGGCTATCCAGTGGGATGACGTAGCCCGCATAGCCTGGCAGTTCCATCGGCGAAACTGGCTTTGGTCGATAGCCTTGGACGCGATAATCGATTCGCGGCCGATAACCATTAAGTCCGGCTGGCAAGGCAGTACGGGCCGGGCCCGACGTGATTGCATGACCAGCTCCCCCGTGCGGCGACGGCGCCGCCGACGAACCCGCGGCAACGCACATCAGAATGGCGCCGCACCACGGTGCGAAACTCACGTCGCTACAGTAGGCAGGAGCCCAACCGCCGTCAAGCCACCCTCAGGTCCGACTTCCTTGCTACTCGCGGGAACTTCGTGTCTCTGCGAGATGGCCTCGGCATCGCGAGTGCGTCGCTTTGACCCGCATGGACGCCGAGATCAGTGCTTCAACGTTAGATCGGCGAGCGCGTTTCGCATGAATTGCCGTAGGCGCGGGTCGGGTGGAACGTCGCGGTGGCCGTAATAGTTGTCGAGCCCAAAAATGAAGTAGAGCGAGCCCGAGCTGAAGATGCGAGCCCCGGAAGGGGCCGTGTAGCGCACAGCGTCAGCGCGCGTCGGGTTTCCATTCCGCCCGAGGCCCTCGTAGTGGAAAAGGACTGTTGGCGTCGGAACTGCGCAGCCCGTCTGGACAGAGTCCCAGACATACCCGACTGAGTCGGGCAACTGGCTCGTCTCGGTGAAGCCAGTCCCCTGGAACCACCCGTCTCCAAGAGCGGCGGAGTTGACGGCGTACGAGCGCGGAGGGTCCTTGTCCCCCCGCAGACCGCCTCTGTAGCCCACCCCGAGCAGCTGGCACTGGGGCCGGGGAGGAATCAGGTCCGCGAAGCGCACTGTTTTCCGAGCCCGGTCGGCAACCGGGTCCGAGGCTGCGTCAGGGTATTTGACGATCGTCCGCCGAGAATTTCCGTACCGGATCTGCCACTCGCCGATCGCTGCGCCGATGAAGGCGAGGTTCGTTCCCTTGTTGCGCGCGGCCTCGAAGGCGTCTCGCGTTCGCTTGCTCCAGAACTCATCCTGGCCGGCCGAGATGACGAGGCGATGCCGCGTGAGCTCGCCGGGCACACGGTCGGTGTCGACATCGGTCGTGTACGAGACGTCGTATCCCTCTCGCTCGAGAAAGCGGATGAGGCCAATGTCCCATTGGAGTGGGACTGGCCCCGTTGTCTTGTACGGACGGTTGAAAGAGACGCGACTTGCGGGCTTATTCCTGGTGCTGGTCGCCGGGAAAAGGCTCTTGCCGCCCCACGAGTTGAAGGCTTGCCACGTGTTCACCGCAGCCTGCATTAGGATCGTGGATCGGCGCGACGGTCGAGCGCGCAGGATGAACGGGATATAGGTGACCCTGCCCCGAGCTCTGCCCCGCGTGAGCTGGAGCTTGGCCAGGAAGTAGCCGCTGACCGCGGTCCTTGGAAATCGAAAGGTATCGGTGACCGGCCACCGTGCCTGCACCAGCCCCGACCCGCGAGCCGGACGAGGGTCGCGGCGGGGCTTGCCCCTGCGATCCTTGTAGCACCCAGGGACGCAGGCGACGATTCGGGCGCCTGCGCCTCGGTACCAGCCCAGCCGATAGAGCACGATCCGGTAGCGAGCGGCCGGCGAGGTGCTGACGTGAAAGTGCACTCTCTGGCCAGGAAGCAAACTCACCTCACTGGCGTAACCTGCGATCCGCCGCGGTCCGCCCGTCTGGTCGAGCGACCACGAGCTCGATCCACGTCGGAGGTTTTCTCGCTTGATCGGGTTGGTTGCGTTCGGTCGAAGCGTCCCCGCGGCCTTCGCCCCGCGGGCGCCCACGAGCGTTGCGCTCCCGGCAACGGCGAGCAGACATACCAGAACGACGCTCGTAGCGATGACCAGGTGGCGTGACACTAACCCCTCCTCGTGGCTCTCGCAGCAGGCAGAGTCTTTCATCTCGCCCACGTGGGGTCACACTAGACGTGAGCCTAGGTTCGCCTAGCCAGAGAACAGTCGTTCGGTCGCCTTAACCCTTCGCGAAGAGCGCGTCTCGCGGGGGAACCGAGATACCGTCGACGTTCCAGGTCGCGTCCGTCACGTTGGCGTAGACCCTGCCGCCAGTGAACGAGCGCCTCCATTTGCCGAGATCGACACGAGTCGCGTCGGATGTCGGTTGCCCGAGCCAGCCCCTGGGATGCGTAGCGCTGTCGCCCATCTCGGGAATGCTGAACTGCCCGCCGGGAACAACGGTCGTCGCCCAGTTGCAATCGTGGACGGCCCAGAGGTCGATACCACCGATGGTCGCCATCGCCAGCCCCACGCGCAGGTCGCTGGCAGTCAGGGGATGGCCCAGGTTCCCGAAACCGCAGGTGCCGTACTCGGCCATGATGCCGTACTTCTGACGCCTTTCCGACGCCTCCGATTCGATCCAACCGGTGAAATAGGGGATGTAGCGATCCCAGCCCGCCGCGTCGGAGATGTAGCGGCCGACACCCTCCCACATGGCGGCATCTGCGGCTGTGCAGTCGCCGTCGCGGATGGTGCCGTAATACCGCGTGTAGCCGGAGCAGGCCCAACCGGCGCCGTTACCCCCGAGGAGGAAGTTCGGCCCGAGGAGCTTGCGAAGCTTCTGGTGGTTGCGGACGAGTCCGTCATCCCATTGAGCGGCGTCATCCCGGAGCGGGCTCCCGCCCGAAGAACGCGCGTTGTCGAAGTTCCGGTTCCACCAGAGGAAGTTGTCGCCCCAGACTCCCTGGACCCCCGGATGCTTGGACAGGCGCCCTCCTAGGTTCGCAAGGGTCCAATGTGCCTTCAGCCTTGCAGCCCACTCTGCCGTCGACCTATCGCTCCCGCTGGAGAACATGTTGAGCACCCACTCATCGTCGGAGAAGGCACGGGTCCCGTCCCCGTATCGGGCGATGTCCTCGCCAGCGTCGAAAGGACGGATCGTGCCGACACCCGGGTATGGGCTGCGGATGGCGGAGGAGTCTCGCCAGTAGCCGTTTCCGTAGGTGACGGCGAACCCATCCTCCGCACCGCAGCTGTCGGCGGCCGGGGACGCTTCCGCGCCCGGCACGATGAAGTTCACCTGCTTCGGGTTGAGGGCGATGCTCCGATCTGCGACCGCTGGATTACAGCCTCGGATCACGTTTAGCGCGAAGTGCGAGTTGATGCTCCCGTCCCCGAAGTTGAAGGCAAGGTGCGATGCCATCTTGGGGAACGCGGCCGGGTCGCGGATGACGTACGACCGTTCCGATTGCCCTCCCGTCACCATCCGGGTGGCGACCGTAGTGGAGGCACCGCGATGGGTGTCGCTCCTCTTCGCGTCGCACCCAGAAACCAGCAGGAGGGAGACTGCGGCACACGCGGCCGCCTTGCAGAAGTTGATCACGACCCCGATCGAGCGAGCATATCGCCGGCCAGACCGGTCACGCGTCAGCGATGGAGAGCTTCGCCGCTGGCGTGACCCCGGCTGTTACCGCGTGGGCTGGGTGCGCGGCCGACGGGAAGCGGACGGAGTTCGAAACCCTGCCAGAACCGACGCTCGCGTTCTCCGCCGCCTCATCCCGTCCCACCAATAGGTGTTTGTCCGGTTGGTGGCTGCGCGGTAGAAACCTCCTTTAACGAGGAGGCCGGGCTTCCCCTTCTCGCCCGGAGCCCCGTTCAGGGTGTTGAAAAGCAATGTCGGATGCGGACGCACCTGGATGAGCGCATGACCGCCCGGAACGTCCGAGTAGAGCTTCGTGAACTTTCGCTTGCCGGCCTCCCGGTACCAGATCTCGAGGACGCCGCTCGAGCGACTATGCCAGACGACGTGCATGTAGAAGTCGAGCCACTTGCCGTAAACCATCGGCTTTGGGGCGTGTGGCCCTAGGAGCGTCACCGACTTCTCGTAGGCGGAGTTGTACACGCTTGAACCGGGATTAGGGGTCAGGCCGGTATGGATGTTGAGGACGAGGCTGTTCTTGGAGCTGGCGTCGAAGCTGACCATGCCGTAGGAGGGCCAGAAGGCATGATGCACCGTGAATCCGAGCAGCTCACCCCATGAGTCGGTTCCCCGCCAGCCAACTGGAAGCTTCCAGGACCACGCCCACCACGACGAGGAGCCTTCTCCTTCTCCAATTCGCTGTACTGCTTGAACAGCCTCGGCTTTGCACGTGTACGAAGCGTGATCCCCGGGATTTAGCACGACCTTTGCCGAGTACTTCCCGTGGCGCACGTTGCCTCTCGAGTCATCGCGTTGGAACGCCGCAGACGATGGCTTGCTCGGTGCGGAGAGTCTCACCGAACCATTCACGCACCTGTAGCCGGGCTGGATGGTCCACCATTCCGAATACGCGGGTGACGCGTCGAACGAGAGGGTGAGATTGCGCGCAGCCGCTGGGGCTGACGATGTCCCTTGCAGGGCGAGCGAGTCTTCGATGTGCGTGGCCGCCGCCGCGCCGCCGGCCACTATGACGAGCAGACATGCGAGAAGCGCGCGACGGCGGAGCATACTCATCGGCGGTCCAGATCGTTGGGTTTGCAGCGGGGAAAGGATGGCGGCCAGTGGGGGGCAGTCCACTCGCCGACGGCCAGGACCTGGCCGAGCGAAGTGGGCTCGTCACATCGAGTATCTCATCTTGTGTGGACGGCGCGCTCAGTCAAGAAACGACGTGGCTGATGCCACATAAGGGGTCGGGTACGCGAGTCCGGGCTCAGAGGATCGCGGCTCAGCATCTTGCGAGCGCACATCGATCCGACAGTGGTGTCAAACCTCGGGCGAGCGCTAGGGGGCGCCTTCGGGAGCGAGACGAGACGGCCGCACGGCGACGTTCAAGAGTCAAGGTTGAGCGTCCAGAAAAATTCGGCTCGCTTTGCGAAAGCGCGCAGGTATCCACAGGACGGGTGGTAGGAACCACTTCCCCTCGTCCGGCAATCGAGCTGCGAGACGTACTTTGCGATCGTCTGCCACTTGAGGTTCCTCTCGGGGTCGGGATGTTGCATCACAGGTGGCACCTCGACGATCTCGTCCGGCGGCCCGAGCGGTCCCCAGCTCGGGCCGTCCTCACCCGGTGGCGCTGCGAAGTCGAGATGTGGCGTGAAGCGCTCGAAGGGCGTGGCCACGTCGTCTTGACCAGGATTCGGCCACTCCTGCGCCGACTCGTACATGCGATCCCCCGTGCCAGCCGGGTGGATCAAGGTCGAATGGACCGTCACCGGCCGATCCCGCCTCCGCAGCCCAGCAACGATCTGCCGGTGCACCTCGGCGTGGTCTGGGTGGCCGTCGAACTCGGCATGCGTGTAGACGTCAGCCGGCCGAGCGAGTTCCAGGAGGTCGTCGAGGTCTCGTGCGAGATCCGGTGCGCAAAGTCTCGAGTGCCGCCCTCGCGCGAGGTTGCTGAAGTCGCCGCCGCACCGGTGCCGGCCCCCTCCACTTGCATACGTGCGGTGAAGGCCGGTTCGGTCGCCCTCCCACGGCGTTTCCGAACGCCCAATTAGCTCCAGGTCGTAGTTCGGGTAGCCGAGCAGGAACACGTCGGACGATTGCGGGTCCCGACTGAAGCGGAGGCCAAGAAGTGCCATGGCGGCAATCGTCTCGCTCCCGCGGCGTACCCCGAGCCGCGTGACACGGGCCGGCCATCCGGGCCGAGCCCCGCAAGAGCCGATCGGCATTCGTCCCAGCGCGCGGTCGTCGCCGTTCGTCACGACCGCCACCCTGACTCGTCGGCCCGCTGCCCGGGCGCGGGCGATCACCCCGGCGAAGCCGAGCGTCTCGTCGTCGGGGTGGGCGACAACGACAAGCATGCTGTCCTCGTCCGGATGCGTCACGAGGAGCGGAATGCCGCCGCGATCGTGCGAAGCTCGCCTCGCGCAAATGCCAGTGCCGAAGCCAGGTAGACGGCGGTCCCGCAGACGACGAGCAGCGCTAGCTCGACTCCGTCGGCGAGACCGCCTGTCGGGAACTGGAGGACGACGAGACACACTGCGAGCGGCACCGAGCAGAGCGCTGGACGCTCGATGTTCCCGAGGAGCTCGAGCGGGCGCAACTCGAGGATCCGCAGCGCAAACCACATGGCTGGCACAAGGACCGCAGCCGCGGCCAGCGTCACTGCCACGGCTGCTCCGTTGATCCCGTACGCAGGCGTGAGGGTGAAGAGCGCCGCGCAGAGGACTGTGAGCTGCCAGACGTTGAGAAGAACGATGAGCTGGGGTCTTCCAGCTGCCTGAATCACGGGCGCGGTCGTGCCTGCGAACGCACGGAGAACGCCGAACACAGCGAGGATTTGCAACGGCACGGTCGTGGGCTCCCACCGCGCGCCGAAGACGCCGACAACGAGCGCATGCGCTGCGAGCAAGATGCCCACTCCCACGGGCAGTGAGAACAGCGCGACGCGACGAACATTGGTCAGAAACGCGTCCCGAAAGGCGGCGCGGTCGTGCTGGAGGGTCGCGTAGGCCGGGAACATGACCCGCCCGACGATGTAGCCGATCCCCGTGGCCGGGAGGTTCGAGAGACGCCAGGCCATGTTGTAGAAGCCGACGTCCGCCGTGCCGACCACCCGGCCAACAGTAACCGTGTCGATGTTCTGGTCGATCAACGCGATCAGGTTCGCGGCCGTCATGTGTCGCCCGAACTTCCCGAGCTCACGCAGGAGGGCGAAGCTGAACAGGCGGGGAGAGGGCCGCAGCGGCGTGAAGACCCAGAACAGAGCGGATTGGACGCCCTGACCGGCGAGCTGGCCGGCGACGAGGCTCCAGACGCCCGCTCCTTCCACCGCCAGGGGTATGGCCACCAGGGCTTGCACGATTCCTCCGACAAGCTCGCCCTTCGCGCGGTTCGCGAACGTCAGCTCCCGCTCGATAATCGCTCCAGGGATGATGCCGAACGAGCGAAGCACAAGGACGAGAGCCAGCACGCGTAACACCTCTGTCAAACGCGGCTGGGAGAAGATGTCCGCCAGCAACGGGGCAAGCGCGAACGTCAGCCAGTAGAGGACGATCCCCGCGAAAACGTTGAAGACGAACACCGTGCCCGCCGCCCGGTCGACGTCCGTCCGATGCCGGATGACGGCGAGGCCAAGGCCGGATTCCTGGAGCGTCGTCGCAACGACGATCGCCACCGAGGCAAGCGCAACCAGGCCGAAATCGACCGGCGCCACGAAGTGGGCGAGAACCGCAGCGACGATGAACGTGACCACCTGGCTGCCGCCGAAGCTCAGGGCGAGCCAGGCCGATCCGCGTACGAGCTTGCGGTCTAGCTCGGACACGGTCCCGCGGCGACGAGCTCGTCGTAGTAGGCCGCGAGGCACAGCGCCTGGTCTTGCCAGGTGAACCGACCGGCGACGAGAGCTCGCCCGCGATCACCCATGGCTGCAGCGAGGGGGCGGTCCCGACAGAGCTGGACGAGCGCCTGCGCGAGGGCAACCTCGTTGCGGGGTGGGACGAGCAGGCCCGTGACCCGGTGCTCGACGATCTCCGGGTTGCCGCCGTGCGCCGTCGCCACGACGGGGAGGCCGCAGCCCATTGCCTCCAGTACCGTCAGCGAGAAGGGTTCGGGACTCGACGAGGGCATCGTGTAGACGTCCGCCAGAGCGTAGTAAGCAGGCAGTTGATCGTGCGGGACACGGCCGGTCATGACGACCCGGTGGCCGAGGCTCGCCGCCAGCTGCTCGACCTCGCTTCGATATCCCTTCTCAACGCCGCGCGCGACGGCGCGTGCCCTCCGCCCGGGCTGCGCCTGCACGTGGAAGTAGCGCCCATGAGGACCGACGAGGACGAGGCGGGCATCGGGTACGTCGGCCAACGCGATCTCGAACGAGCGGAGAAGGTCGGTTGTCCCCTTCTCGGGGGCGAACACACCGACGTGCATAACGACGGGCCCCCGGCCGAGGTCGTAGCGGGCTCGAAGCTCTGAGCTCAGCCGACGTAGCTCGGGCGACAGTTGGTCTCGCGGCCGAGCCTTCTCGAGATCGACTCCGTTGTGGAGGGTCCGACAGCGGTCCGCAAGCTCCGGGAGTGCTTCCTGGATGCGGGTCGTGATGTAGTCGCTGACGCCCAGCACGAGGTCGATCCCGCATAGCCGCCGCAGCACTGTCCGCCTGGGGAGCTCCACAAGCCAGTCAGCGTGCATATGGAGGACCACTTTCGCCCCAGGGGCTAACCGACGTGCCAACGGGACGAACTGGCTCACGTTTTGCAGGTGCACCACGTCGAGGTCGAGCGTTTGGAGGCGAAGCAAGCCCGCGGTTGCATACCCGCGCGCATAAAAAGACGTTCCCTGCAGCCCTCGATGCGGTGCGTCGACGGCCTGGAGGATGCGCACGAACTGCGTGTACATGTCATGGCGCCTGCGATCACCGCCGACGCCGACACGGAGATACCGCACACCGTCGTGCACGCCCTCTGAAACGTCGGGGTGTTCTCGGGAGCAGACCGTTACGTCGAACCGACTCCCGTCGAGCTTCGCGAGCTCGTGGGCCAGTTCGTAGACGACCCTGGAAACCGAGCCGCCGAGAGGGGGCGGCGGCACGGGCAAGTTCTCCTGGGCAAGAAAGCCGATCCGGACCGGTTCCGAGGCCCGATCGCGCGGATTGCCAGAGTCGACAAGCGCGGTATTCCTCACCGCGGCCTACGTCAGTGCGGCCGGCGGATGAGCCCGATTCCGCACGATCCCCACTCCCAGTCCTCGACCAGCTCGACCGCGTCTGGGTTTTCCGCCTTGAGCTCTTGCCAGAAGGCCGGAACGCCGCCGGGATCCCCGTGCTTCCCCGGCCCGCCGGGGACGATGTCGTGCAGAGCGACGATTCCGCCCGGGCGCACCAGCGGCGCGTAGTCCACGACGTCTTGCTTCACGCCTTCGTAGGAGTGGTCGCCGTCGACGAACAGCAGGTCGAGACGCTCACCGTCGAGTAGGCGGCGGACTTGCTCACTGCTGTGGGCCGAGTGAGAGTCGCCGCGCACGAGGCGGATGCGTTGAGCATCTCGCGCAAACGACCGATACAGCCGCCCGCGCCACCTCGGGTACCCGCCGCCGAACTGCCCGCGTCTCAGATCGAGCGAGATGAGCAGCGCATCCGGCCTGGCCACGCGGGTCAAGAGGAAGAGCGTGCCTCCGCTTGCCGTGCCGATCTCGAGCACCCGTGCCGGGGGCTCAGTCTGCAGGATGCGCATGAACCCCGCAATCTCGTTCGGGACCTGCCAGGGCTCGACCGTGATCCCGGCGTAATTGAATCGCTTCACGAGCTCGACCCAGTCGTCGACTTCCGGACGTTCGGTGGCCGCCTCCTGCAGCGCCCTTCCCGCGCGGGCGGCCAGCAGCGGCTTGAGGGGATAACGCAGCGTCTTGAAGACGAGCTGCCCAAAGCCGTCCTCGTGGAGCGTGACCCTGCCTCGTTCGATGAGCGCACCCATCCCAGTCTCCCCTTACGCAGCATCATGCCGCCACTACTACCGTTGTGCCATGCGTGTCTGCATTGTCGCGCGTGTATTGCCGGTTCACGGGATCGGCGGCATGCAGGACCACACCGCCGACCTGTGGAGGGGGCTTGCCGCGGCCGGGCACGTCGTCGAGGTGATCACCGCAAGGCATCCCGACGGGCTCCGGGGAGACGAGGTCGGCGGTGTGCGCAGGCACTACGTCGATGCCCCTCGCGACAACTTCGCGGGCCGGGCGTGGCGCGAGCGCTCATACGAGACGTTCCGACGCATCCACGCGCGGGAGCCCTTCGACGTCGTCCACGGCGAGGGCTCGAGCGCTCTCGAGCTGGTCAGGCAGGGCGTGCACCGAACGACGCCTTTCGTGGTCATGTTCCATGGCAACTTCGTCGGCCTCGTCAAGGCGAGCCTCCGACGTCAGTTGCGAGCGAGGAATCTCCGCGACCTGGCGCGCGAGCAGCGTGGTCTGCTGTTGCTTGCGCGACGCCACTATGCAAAGGGGAACTCCCGCGTTTTTCGGGATTGCGAGGCGATAGTCCCCTCCGCGCAGCAGGTCGCCGACACCTGCCGTTCGCACCGGCTCGATCCGGCCCGGGTCCACGTTGTGCCAAACGGTGTCGACACGGGCTTCTTCCGACCGCTGCCGCGCGACGAGACGAGGGCGGCGCTCGGCCTCCCGAACGGCTTTCTCTTCGTCTGCGCCGGCCGTCTAAGCCACGAGAAGGGAACCCACCATGCGTTGAGAGCGCTCGCGTTGGCCAGGGAACGAGCTCCCGACGCTTGCCTGCTCGTTGTCGGCGACGGTGCGGAACGCGTGCGCCTCGAGCGTCTCGCCTCTGACCTCGGCCTGGCCGGCGCCGTGCTGTTCGCGGGCGTACAGCCACCGGAGAAGATGCCGGACTTTCTGTCGGCGGCTGACGTATTCCTCTTTCCGACAGAGCGTGACGAGGCGGCCCCGCTCGTCTTGCCGCAGGCGATGGCGTGCGGTCTCCCGGTGGTCGCTTCGAGGCGCGGTGGGATCACCGAAGTGATCGACAAGCCGGGTGAGAACGGGATTCTCGTGCCGCCCGGAGACGAGGCGGCGCTCGCGACGGCAGTGACGCGTCTGTACGGGGACGAGCAGCTGCGGAGCCGATTGGCCCGCGGCGCGCTCCTGCGTGTGCGAGAGGCCTACACAGTCGAGCGGATGGTCGCCTCGACCGTTGCGGTCTACGAGGTCGCGCGGAACCGCCTCTTCGACGGCGACCTGGCTGCTCTCAGCCGTCGATCCGGCTGAGAAGCCGGCCGAACTCGATCGCGATCTGCGTCCAGTCGAGCCTCTCGGCGATCTCGAGCCCCCGACGACCACGGGCACGCGCCTCGGACGCATCGGCGCCCGCCGACTCGAGTGCCGCTCGAAGCGACGACGCATCGTGTGGCCGGAACAGCCATCCCGCCTTCCCGCTGCCCGTCAGCTCACGAACGGTCGGGCCGTCTGCGGCGACGACCGGCCGCTCCATCGACAGGGCCAGGATGAGCGAGCCCGAGGTCCCGGGCTCCCCACGGGGAAACACGACCGCGTCGCACGCGTGGAACAGCTCGGCCACGCGGGACTCGGGGACGAAGCCGAACATGCTCACGAGGCGAGGATCCCTCCCAGACGCAGCGCGCACGGCCGCGCCGACGTCCGGGGCCTTGACGTTTCCGGCCACGACGAGCCGCACGTTCTGGTTCGAGACCTCGAGGAACGCCGCGAGGAGAAGCTCGACTTCCTTGTAGGCGCGCAGCTCGCCGAAACAGAGGAATACAAAGGCATCCGCAGGCAACCCCAGCTCACCGCGGACCTCGCTACGGGGGCGTCCCTGCGCATAGACCTCGAGGTACGAGCCGTGCGGAATGACGGCTAGGCGCTTCGGGTGTGGCGCGAGCTCCGAGGCGACCTGTTCGGCCGTCCACCGGTCGTGGACGACGAGGAGGTCTGCAGCCCGGGCGAGAAGCCGAGCCGCGGAACGGTCGAGGCCGCGATCGGTCGACTCGTGGGGAAAAACCTGGTGGACGGTCCATACGAGGCGGAAGCCGAGCAGGCGCGCACAGCGCAGGCGGCCCGCGAACAGGACGAGCTTCACGCGAGAGAGAAGCGGGCGGAGCCGCGCGGGACCCCGCTCGAAGCGGTACAGCCCCTCGGGCCAATGGAAGTGGACGAAGCCGACATTCGAACGGGCGCGCCACAGCCACCGCAACGAGAGCTGCGGATTTTCGACCCTCTCGAAACCCTGCGTGGCCAGGTGTCCGTAGAGCAGGCGCAGGTACGGGTTCCAGGGCGCGGTGGACAGGCACGCGATCATCCGGTTCCTGCTCGGGGGGCCAGTCATGTTCGGATGAGAGCGCCTAGACTTGCGCCGACTCGATGCTGGCACATTTTCCGCAGGCCGCCCAGGTTGCCGAGGTCTTCATTCTTTGGCTCCCGCGGAGGCGACAGCTTCGCGCGCAGCACCTCTTGCGCCGCGTTCGGCTCCGCCGATACCTCGGACGCCGGCTGGGCGGGCGGTACACACCCGTCGACGCCGGGCCGCCCGCGCCCCCGGAGCTCGTCGTCCAGACGTCGCTCTTGCGCGAGCGCGAAATCGAGCAAAAGGCTGACCCCGAGGGGTACTTCGCCGGCGGTTACCTCGGCACGTTGATGCTCCTCGAGACCGTCGAGCGATTCGGTTTCGACCTCAGTAGTGCGCAGGCTGTGCTCGATTTCGGGTGCGGTGCCGCGAAGAACATTCGCCTGCTGCGCGGCGTCCGAGACCTGCGACTCGTCGGCACGGATGTCAACTCTGCGCAGATCGAGTGGGCGCGGAGGCATGTGCCGGGGGTCGAGTTTCACGTAAACGAGCTCGAGCCGCCCCTGCGGTTCGCTGAGGACGACACCTTCGATTTGGTGACCGCGGCCTCGGTCTTCACGCACATTCCAGTCCACCTTCAGCGCCCCTGGCTCGAGGAGATTCGCAGGATTCTCCGCCCCGGCGGTTACTTCGTGTGCACGGTTGCCGGCGCTCATCACATCCACATCCAGCTCTCGTACGCCACCAAGGCGGCGGGCTCGTGGGACGTGTTCCAGACGCGTGAGGAGGTGCTGGGCTCCTGCGACAGCATGTTCGAGGTACTCGATTACAGCGCCTCCGAGAGCACACAGGACACGCTCGTTCTTCGAAAGCAATAGGCGGCCGCTGCGCCGCGCCTACACAATCGCCGAATGAACATCGTCCTGCGGTTCGTCAACTGGCTCCAGCCGCGCGCTTTCCGAATCCTTGGGGAGCTCGTTCGCGTGGTCACCGCGCTCCTGGCGAGAATCCTGCGGCGCGGGCGGTTTCGGGCCTGGCGACGGGGAGCGTAGTTCACGAGCAGGTCCCGATGAGGGTCGCGGGCCATACCTATCCGTACCGCGACAGACCGCTCGGAGGGGCGCTCGACGAGCTCGAGAAGCTTCGGCTCTCCCTCATCGAGGTCTGGCTCGGACACACAGTGGACGGTCCTGCGGAGGCCACTCGCGCGCTCCACGATCGGGGTCTGGAGGCCGTCGCGGTGAGCGCCGGGGGCTTCTACACCGCTGACTCCGATGCGATCCCGCGGTCGATCGAGCTCGCTCAGGCACTTGGGGCACCGGTAATCGTCGCCTGCGTCACCCCGCAGGTGCTCGGTTCGGTTGTCGAGCGCATTCCGGCGGGGATCCGGCTCTGCGTCGAGAACCACTGGGACCAGCCGCTTGCAACCTCGCGCGACGTTCGCGAAGTCCTGACCGCGTTTCCGGCGATCGCCGCCTGCCTGGACACCGGCCATGCGCTCCTCGCCGGCGAAGCGCCCGAGCACTTCGTGGCCTCCCTTGGCGACCGCCTGGGGCACGTGCACTTGAAGGACGCCGTCTGCCCACCGCTTCGGGAGCGCCTCATGGGTCGCCGGCTCCGAAAACGTCTTTTGCCGCGACCCGAGCCCGTTGTGCCCGGGATCGGAGGGTTGGACAGCGGTCGAGTTCGGCGGGCGCTCGAAGCCGCGGGCTACCGAGGGACCATCTCGATCGAGTATGAGGGCCCCGAACCGACCGCGGCGCTTGCTGCGCTGCTCGAGTTGTGGCAGTCGTCAGCCGCCACGCGAGGCTGAGCTCCGAGTCTCGAGCGAGCTCGACCACTCGTGCCTCAGGGCGCGGGCCGCCGCGCGGGGCGAGTAGTCCGACTCTGCCTTCCGCCGCGCGGCGTCCCCGAGACGGGTCTGCTCGTCCTCGGCGTCGAGGAGCCTCCTGAGAGCCGCCTCCAGGGCGGCTGGTTCATCGACTGGAACGAGGTTGCCTGTGGTGCCCTCGTCAACGTGCTCGCGGAAGGACTCCAGATCGCTGCCGACGAACGGACGGGCGGCCGCAGCGGCGCGCTTCGCCGGCTCCGGGCTTGCCGGCTGCCGGCAGGGTGAGCAGACGACCGCGGCAATCCCATACCAGAACGGAACCTCGCTCTCGGGCGGGTCCCATTCGATGATGCCGTGGTGCCCGAGACCGAGCGCCCGCATCTCGCAGCGATCGCGGTAGCGGGGATCAATCGGGCCGTGGGGAATAGCGGCGAGGCGAACGTCGGGCATCTTCTCGCGGAGCCGGAGGACGGCTTCGACGACCATGTCCAACCCACCTGACTCGGTGTAAGGGCCGGCGAACAGGACTGTGGGGCCGGCGAGACGATGGAACCGCCGGAAGCGGCGCAGGTCCCGTCCGCGGCCCTTCGTCTCCGCGAGCACCGGCTCCGGGGCGTACCAATCGAGGTCGAGAGGCCGCGGTACCACTGCCGTCCGCGGCAGTGGGGAGGGAAGGCGTCGGCAGATCTCTCCCAGCTCCCAGCGTGAGCCGGCGACCAAGACATCTGCCGCGCGCGCCCGGCGGAGCTCCGGCGGGCTGAGCTCGACGTCCTCTTCGTCGGTCAGGTCGAGGGCGATCAAGCTCCGGGGCGCCGACTTTCTGAGCTGATCGATTTCCCCCACGGCGCTTCTGTCGACGACGACAAGTTCCGCCGCACTCGCGACTGCGGCGTCGGAGAGCTTGATGCCCACGAGCTCCGCTACGGCGTCGTCGTGCTCGAGCCATGCCGGCCTGGGGCCGACCCAGGCGACGGTCAGGGCCGGGCGACGAGCCTCGTCAGCCCTCGTGATCGCCACACGCGTCGCAGCTCGCACCGGTCGCGCCGGATCCATTGCCGACGACCGGTAGCAGCTTCGAGCCGTTGGCTGCCGACTCTTCCTCGGTTTGTACTTTCTCGGTCTTCCCGCCGGTGCCGCCTCCGGAGAACGGCGCCGGCGTCCACCAGGACCACTCGGTGCAGTTCACGCACTGCTCGGCGCAGAAGTTCCCGGTGGCGTGCCAGCGCCGCATCATCTGCATCCGCGCGCCGTGCCATGTCTTGAGCACGCCTCCGTTCTTGACATTCCCGAGCGGTGTCACGGCGTCGTAGTCACGCGAGCAGGAAACCAGCACGCCGTCCCAGTGGATGTGGCAGTGGTACCAGAGGTTCGGACACGGCTTGCGGTGGGAGTTGACGTCGTCGACCGGTTCTTCGACCTCGAGCGCGTTCACATCGTCGATCTGGCCGCCCCACGTGTCCAGCTCCTTGATGTTGATGAGGTCCGCACGGGTCTGTTTCCAGCGTTTGACGAACTCCTCCACCTCGGCGTCTGTCTCGGACAGGCGCACGATCTGGATGTCCGCCTCGATGGGCGAGCCGAGCTCGTGCTTCAGGTCGAGAAAGTGCTCGATGTTCCCGAGCACCTCTTCGAACTTGCCCTTGACCCGGACCTTCTCGTAGGTCTCCTTAGTCAGGCCGTCCATGCTCAGGTAGATGCGGTCGAGCCCCGCGTCGAGGATCTTGCGGGACGCCTCGTCGGTCAGCTTTGTGGCGTTGGTCGACGTTTCCACCCAGAGGTCGCGCTCCTTGGCGTACTGGATCATCTCGATGATCCGCGAATGGAGCAGCGGCTCACCCCACGAGTGGAGCACGACCGCCTCGGCGAAGGGCGCGATCTCGTCGATGATCGCCGTGTAGAGGTCCCACTCCATGAAGCCCTTCGGCCTGGTGTCGATGTGGAGACCGGTCGGGCACATGATGCAGTCGAGGTTGCAGACGTTCGTGGACTCGACGTAGACGCGGTCAGGGAACGTCGGGGCGCGTTCGAGCTCGAGCTCGTACGACACGTATTTGGCCGCCATGTTGGCCTGCTGCTTGAGCCGGCGCGTGAACCGCTTCCGGTTGGTCAGCGTCTCGAGCTTCATGCAGGTTTCACCGCGTAGAAGCAGAGGTAGCGGGCGAACACCGAAGGACGAAGCCGTACGAGCAGCTCGTACGGCGGGTCGACGTAACGCTTTGTGTACTTGTTCACGAGCAGCCGGGGATAGAGGCCACGCACCCACGTTCCGGCGTGACCGCGAATGCGGATCTTCGTGAGCCCAGCATCGAGCAACAGCCGCCTCCCCTCGTACGCCGTAACGTAGCGGATGTGGTACTCGTCGGTTGGGCTGTTCGGGACGTAGGGGAAACGACCGAAGAGCAGCCACGTCCGGTATCGCCAGTGCCCGATGTTCGGCACGAGCCAGATGAACTTCCCGCCCGGTTTGACGCAGCGGACGCATTCGCGGATGTGGCGGTGCATGAAGAACAGATGCTCGAGGTTCGAGTTGGCCACGACGGTGTCGAACGTGCCGTCCGCAAAGGGCAAGGATTCCGTATCGAGGTCGACTTGAAACGCCTCGATGCCGCGGCCGCGCGTGCGCTCCGGCCCTACCGAGGACACGTCGGTCCCGACGACGTGCACACCGTGCTCCGTCATCAGCGCGGCCAGAAACCCTGGGCCGCAGCCCGAATCCAGGACGTGCTCACCCGGCTCGAGGGCATCCACGACGTACTGGAGCCGCGAGTAATCCACTTGGCCCTCTGGAACATGGCCCCAGTGGTTGTCGTAATAGTCCCGTAGATCCATGCGCCGCGTCGATCATGCTAGCCCTACGACGCTGCCATTACAGCCGCTCGACGGCGCCGAAGCCTCTGATTGCTCCCAGCGCCGAAGTTTCAAACCACGCGCTCATTGCCACCGTCGATCGGGATTTGCGCGCCCGTCGTCCTGGCGAAGGTGTCGTCGCAGAGCGCGACGACTGCACGTGCCACGTCGGCCGAGGTGACCTCGGTGCGCAGCAGATTGCGGCGCCGGTACGTCTCGACGTCGACGCCGTACTCGCGCGCCCGCGCAGCGATCATCTCCGGCGTCCTAAGCCTCGTGTCGAAGACGCCATCGGGATGCACCAGATTTACTCGGATCCCGTCACCCGCCCACTCGAGCGCAGCAACGCGGCTCAGCTGTGTGAGCGCCGCCTTCGAGGCGGAGTAGGCGGCCACCCCGGGCCCGGGGGCGGCGACGTTCCTCGACCCGATCACCACGACTCGGCCTCCGATCGTCGAACGCGACAGGAGGGGATGGAGCTCGCGGAGGAGCCGGGCCACCGAATCCACGTTGATCGAGAGCACGGAGCGCCATTCGTCGTCGGTGAGCTTCGCGATCGGCGTGCTCGGCCCGAAGATCCCCGCCGAGACAATCGCGATGTCGACACCCCCGAAACTCTCCACCGTCTCGGTCAACGCTGCGTGGATCGCCTCGGCATCGGTCACGTCGGCGACGACGCCCTTCCATGCCGGGCCGGCGAAGCAGGTCTCGACCTCGGCGGAAAGGTCGACTCCTGCGACCGCGACACCGCACGCGAGGAGGGCCTCGGCACAAGCGCGCCCGATTCCGGAGGCGGCCCCGGTGACGAGCGCGACCGTTCCGGCGAGTGCCGACGGGTCGCCCGCCCGTCGCAGCTTCGCCTGTTCGAGCTCCCAGTACTCGACCTCGAACAGTCGCTCGGGCGGAAGGCCGACGTAGCCCCCGAGATGATCCTCCGCCCGCTCGAGCACGGGCATCGTGTGGTGGTAGATGTCCGCGACCACTTGCGCCTCGTGCGCGGACGACCCCGCCGTGACCATTCCGATCTCTGGATCCAGGATCACGCGAGGCGCTGGATCGAGCATCTCGAGTCGGGTGTCCAGACGAGGTGAATGCTCGTCGAAGTAGGCGGAGTAAGAGTCCGCGAATGCATCGACGTCCCGGCCGACGAGCGGCGCCGGCTTCGTCCGAATGACGTGATCGGGCGTGAGTGGCCCTTTGGTCGTGAGCGCGCTGATGTCGGGACGCGCGACGAAACGACGCACGACATCATCGGTGTGACGTTGCAGGACGAGTGGACGACCTGCTACGCGCGAGACGTCCCGGCGTAGGTCGGCGAGCTCGTCGAGCGAAACGCCGGGAAGCGGCGCTGGCTCCCTCTCCGGCGGCGGGGCGTGCTCCTGTAGCCACGCCTCCGCGAGCCTGAGCAACTCCACGTGTTGCTCGTACGCCTCGCGCGACGTCGCTCCGAACGTGACGAGCCCGTGCTTCATGAGCACCATGCCTCGGGCCTCGACGTGTGGCTGCTCTTTCCAGACGCGACGGACCTCTCGCGCGAGGTCGAAGCCCGGCATGACGTACGGAACGACGACTACTCCAGTCCCGAGGACGTCTTCGACGATCCGCTCGCCGTCGACGGCGTTCGTGAGCGTCACGATCGCATCCGCGTGGCTGTGTTGAACGGCGTCGAACGGGAGAAATGCGTGCAGCAGGGACTCCACGGACGGCCTCGGAGCGTCTGGATCAAGGCTCGCGGCTGCGAGCTCACGCATCATCTGCGTGTCGTTGAGGGACTCGAGGTCGAGCAGCTCGTGCAGGCGTCCTAATGCGAGCGGCGCGAAGTCCGCCGCCCTGATGGTGCTCATCTCACAACCGCTGCCCTTCACGAACAGCACGTCCACCTCGCGGCCGGTGATGTCGCGCCAGCGCGCCTTGACCGAGGAATTTCCTCCGCCGTGCAGGACGAGCGCGGGATCCGAGCCAATCAGACGGCTGTACTGAACGCATTCGTCGACTGCGGCCGGGAGGTTAGTCACGGTGTCCTCCGCTCTCTTGCAACGGCCGTCCTGACGCATGGGCGTGTGCGAAACCGCAGGGCGGGATGACCTTCTTCAGCCTCAGCGAACTCTGAACGTGCTCATGCCGAGCAGCCGGCCGTATCGGGCCTTCTGGCGCGAGTTGAAGGCAGGCCACACGAACCAGCTGTACGTCCCCTTCTTCAGTCGGAACGTCCGGCCTGAGTACGACCACCTCTTCTTCAGACCGACTGCGGCTCTGTTCGGCCAGAGGCTGAGGACCTTCCGCCCTTTGAAGTAGACCTGGACGTTGTAGAAGGCCGCTTTGGCGACTCCGGCCCAGACAAGGCGAGGTGGCCCGTGAACGACTGCCGCTGCCTTCGGGAGTCGAAGAAGCGCGTTTGGCGCCACCACCACGTCGACGCCACGCGACCGGTTCCCGCGGTGGTCGTAACTCAGGATCCGGTAGCGGTGGTACACGTCGTTCTTGAAGCGCTTGGTCACATACTGCGTGCCCCTCCCGCTGTACACGACTTTTCTTGGCACGGCTTTCGCTCCCTTTCGGGCGGTCGCAATGAGGATGCGGACGTGGTCGAAGTCCGCGTCCTTCGGCCGGCTCCAGACGAGTTTGAACCTTCCGTAGCCGATGCTTCGCCTGACGCCGTCGACTTCTCCAGGCGCGGTGGTGTCGGGCGCCGCCGCCACGACGGTCCAGCCGATGCTGGCCGGGGGTCCGACGTTGCCAGCCGTGTCGATCGCCAGGACCGAGAAGACGTGAGGGATGAGCGTGAGCCCCGAGTAGACGGCCGGGCTCGCGCAGCGCGAGTAGCCGCCCCCGTCGAGCTGGCAGCGGAAACTTACGCCTGCCTCGCCGTCGGTGAAGGCGAAGGTCGCGTTGGTCGCAGTCGTCGGATTCGCCGGGCCACCACTGATGCTTGGCGCCGGCGGCGGGGCCAGGTCGATGCGCCATTCGTACGGCGTTACTTCGCTCCTCCTGCCGGCCTGGTCGACCGCTCGAACGCGAAAAACGTGGTCGCCGTTGGTCAATCCTGCGTAGGCCTTCGGGCTCTCGCACGGGGCGAACTGTTGCGAGTCACGCCTGCACTGGAAGGTCACTCCCGCCTTTCCGTCGGTGAAGCTGAAGGTCGGGTTGCTGTCATTGGAAGGATTTCCCGGTTTCGCGGTGATCGAAGGCGGTGGCGGGCGCTTTGTGTCGATCGTCCACGTAAACGGCGGAATCGGCGCGCGCTCGCCTGGCCCATCCGCGTTGACCGCCCGAACATCGAAGGTATGGACCCCGTCGGCGAGGGGGGGAGTCGTGGCTGGATTGGGGCAGGGTTGGAAGGCCGCCGGATCGGCACTGTCGAGCCGACACTCGAATGTCGCCGTCTGATCGTCGTCGGAGAAACCGAAGGTCGCGGTGTCTACGTGGGAAAGTTCAGGCGGATGAGATGTGATTTTCGGCGGCGGCGGCGGTGCGGCAGTGGCCCCGCCTGCCGCCAGCAAGACGACCGTCGCGATCGACGTCCAGAGGGCGATGTAGAGGGCAGCGCGCTTCACGACATGAGTAGGGCGATAGCGAGACTGAGACCGGTGGCGGCGTAGATCACGACCGCGGCGTAGAGGAGCGGCCCGCGCCTGTCGATGGCCTGCGCTCGGACCGGCCTCGGCAGGGCCCGGAGCGGCATCACCGCGAGGCCGAAGAGAAGGACCGAAAGGCCGAACGTAAAGCCGAGGCCGAGCTCCACGACCGCAGGCGAGTCCGACTCGACCTTGTCGTGCCTGGCTCCGGCCGGTGGCAGAAACGCGCCAACTCGCGGAACGACCGGCTTCTTGGGTGAGGCTCTGATCACCGCAGGTCTTGGCCTCGGCCGGTGCTTCTTCGGCGCTCGGCGGGGATGGCGCTTGACAGCGGGCTTCGCAGGCACGCGTACCGTCGGCCGCGTCGCGACCGTGGGCGGTGGGGGCGGGGGAGCAAGTTGTGGCGGAGGTGGCGGCGGAGGCGCCACGGGCGGCGGTGGAGGCGGAGGCTTCGGCGGCGGTGGAGGCGGAGGCTTCGGGTCGGGCTTCGGGCCTGTCGTGAGGACCCGCGTGTGCGCGTTCGACGGTCCGGCCAGCGCGTACGTCGCCGCGAATCCAGCCAACATGACACAACCCAGCAACGCGACGCACCAACGCTGCCCTGACCACCACACGGCGTGAACGTGCGGCACATTCGAGTTCTCAGGCAGAACGACCCCCGCTGGAGCTGTTACCCCTGGACCCTAACATCGATCAGAGGGGGAGCGTCGCCGCTCGACCGCCTCGTCCAGGTGGCTCTCAGCCTCGGCACCCTGATCGTGTAGCTGCTCTAGGTGGCGACGCGCGAGGGGCCGTAGCCGAGGACTTCCAACGTTCCGGCGATCTCATCGAGGATCGCCGGGTCGTCGATCGTGGCCGGCACCGCATACTGCTCTCCGTCGGCGATCCGTCGCATCGTCCCGCGCAGGATCTTGCCCGAGCGCGTCTTCGGTAGCCGCTCGACGACCGCGGCGGTCTTGAACGCCGCGACCGGGCCGATCTCGTCGCGGACGAGCCCCGCCACCTCGCGGACGATTTCCTCGTCCGGGCGTTCGACTCCTGCCTTGAGGACGAGGAAGCCGACCGGCAGCTGCCCCTTCAGCTCGTCGGCGACGCCTATCACGGCGCACTCGGCCACGTCCGGATGCGAGGCCAGCACCTCCTCCATGGCGCCCGTCGAGAGACGGTGTCCGGCGACGTTGATGATGTCGTCCGTCCGCGCCATGACGAACACGTAGCCATCGTCGTCGATGAAACCCGCGTCGGCGGTCTGGTAGTAGCCGGGGAACGCCGAGAGGTAGGTCTCGCGGAAGCGCTCGTCGGCATTCCAGAGGGTCGGTGACGACCCAGGCGGCATCGGCAGTTTGACGACGAGCGCGCCCACCTGTCCGGGCGGCACTTCGCCGCCGGCCGGGTCGAGGACGCGGACGTCCCAGCCCGGAACGGGCCGGGTCGGCGAGCCCGCCACAACTGGCAGGCGCTCGATGCCGAGGCAGTTCGCGACGATCGACCAGCCGGTCTCGGTCTGCCACCAGTGGTCGATCACGGGCACGTCGAGCAGCCGCTCGGCCCAGCGAAGGGTCTCCGGGTCGCAGCGCTCGCCGGCCAGGAAGAGCGCGCGGAGCGACGAGAGGTCGTAGCGGCCGATGTGCTCGCCCTCGGGGTCCTGCTGCCGGATCGCCCGGAAGGCCGTGGGCGCGGTGAAGAGCGTCGAGACCCCGTGCTCGGCGACGACCCGCCAGGACGCCCCCGCGTCGGGCGTTCCCACCGGCTTGCCCTCGTAGAGGACGGTGGTGCAGCCGTGCAGCAACGGCCCGTAGACGATGTAGGAGTGGCCGACGACCCAGCCGACGTCGGACGCCGCCCAGTAGACCTCGCCCGGCTCGACGTCGTAGACGTTCTTCATCGACCACGCGAGCGCGACGGCATGGCCGCCGTTGTCGCGGACGATTCCCTTCGGCTGGCCGGTCGTCCCGGACGTGTAGAGGATGTAGAGCGGGTCGGTGGCGTCGACCACGACGCAGCCGGCGGGCTCGGCGGCCGCGACGGCGTCGTCCCAGTCGAGGTCCCGGCCGGCGACCAGCTCGGCCTCGAGCATCGGCCGCTGGAGAACGATGCAGGCTTGCGGCGTGAACGAGCTCAGGTCGATCGCGGCGTCCAGCAGCGGCTTGTATGCAACAACCCGGCCCGGCTCGATGCCGCACGACGCGGAGACGACGACCTTCGGCTTGGCGTCCTCGATCCGGCTCGCGAGCTCGTTCGCCGCAAAACCGCCGAAGACCACCGAGTGCACCGCGCCGATCCGGGCGCAGGCGAGCATCGCGATCACCGCCTCCGGCACCATCGGCATGTAGATCACGACCCGGTCGCCGCGCTCGACTCCCTGCGCGGCCAGCGCGCCTGCGAACAATGCGACCGCGTCGCGGAGCTCGCGGTACGTAAACGCCGTGGACGTCTCGGTCACCGGCGAGTCGTAGACGAGCGCAGGCTGCTCGCCCCGGCCGCCGTCGACATGCCGGTCCAGCGCGTTGTGGCATGTGTTCAGCCGGCCGCCGGTGAACCAGCGGTAGAACGGCGCCTGCGAGTCGTCGAGCACCCGCTGCCAGGGCTCGACCCAGTCGATCGCGGCGGCGGCCTCCGCCCAGAAGTTCTCCGGTTGATCCAGCGAATACCGGTAGACCTCGGCGAATCGACCCACGGCGTCAGCATAGACCCGAAACCACGGCATCACGGCGACCGAGGGTCTATCCTCGCGACGTGGAGCAAACCCGCGCTCGCGCCGAGAGCTTGACCAAGTTCCTGCTCGACGAGACGCAGCTTCCGCGGCGCTGGTACAACATCGCGCCCGACCTGCCCTCGGCTCCGCAGCCCGTGCTGCATCCGGGGACCGGGGAGCCGGTCGGCCCCGACGATCTGGCGCCACTCTTCCCCATGGAGCTGATCGGCCAGGAGGTGAGCGAGGAGCCCGAGATCGCGATCCCGGACGAGGTCCTGGACATCTACAGCCTCTGGCGCCCGACGCCGCTGTACCGCGCGCACCGGCTCGAGCAGGCCATCGGGACGCGCTCAAAAATCTTCTACAAGTACGAAGGCGTCAGCCCTCCGGGAAGCCACAAGCCGAACACGGCGGTCGCGCAGGCGCACTACAACAAGAAGGAGGGGCGGACGCGCCTGGCCACCGAGACGGGAGCGGGCCAGTGGGGCAGCGCGCTCTCCTTCGCGTGCCGCCTGATCGGGCTCGAGTGCAAGGTCTACATGGTTCGGATCTCCTACGAGCAGAAGCCCGCGCGGCGCTCGATGATCAAGGCCTGGGGTGCCGAGATCGTCCCGAGCCCCTCGGAGGACACGGAGTCCGGACGCGCGATCCTCGCCGAGCAGCCGGACTCGCCCGGAAGCCTGGGCATTGCGATCTCCGAAGCGGTCGAGGACGCCGCCGGCCGGGACGACACGGCGTACTCGCTCGGGAGCGTTCTCAACCACGTGCTCCTGCACCAGACCGTGATCGGCCAGGAGGCGCTGGCGCAGATGGAGCTGGCGGGCGCGTTCCCGGACGTCGTGATCGCCTGCGTCGGCGGAGGCTCGAACTTCGCGGGCCTCGCCTTCCCGTTCCTGCGCGAGAAGATCGCCGGTCGCGAGATCGACGTGCTGGCCTGTGAGCCGGCCGCCTGCCCGACACTGACGCGTGGGGTCTTCGCGTACGACTTCGGCGACACGAGCAAGCTGACCCCGCTCGTGCCGATGCACACGCTCGGGCACGACTTCGTCCCGGCGCCGATCCACGCCGGAGGCTTGCGGTATCACGGCGTCGCGCCGTTGATCTCGCAGCTCGTCCGGGACGGGCTGGTGCGCGCCGAGGCCTACCTGCAGAACGACGTCTTCGCCTCGGCTGTCGTCTTCGCGGGCAGCGAGGGGATCCTGCCGGCTCCCGAGGCGGCCCACGCGATTCACGGAGCGCTGCAAGCCGCGGCAGCCGCAGACGACGAGGGCAGGGAGCGCACCATCCTGTTCAACCTCTCCGGCCACGGCCACTTCGACCTGGCCGCCTACGACAACTACCTGGCCGGAAAGCTCGAGGACGTCGCTCTCGACGAAGACGAGATGGGCCGCGCGCTCCACGCGATCGAGGGCCTGCCCAGCCCGGCGTAGGGCGCGCCCTTACCCGACAACGCGCGTCTTGTCCTCCAGCACCTGCCGCCGGAGCGACTCTCCGTACGGAGAGTCGCAGATGATGTTCTCGAGCTCGATCTCCTCCGAATCGAGCAGCTGCAACCGGAGGTGATCGTGTCCGTCCGGCCCGTGCAGAACGAGCCCGGCGGCGAAGAAGCCGAGCTTGTTCAGTTCGGCCACCGCGTCGTCGAGCTCTCCCACCGCGGCAAGGTCGACGTCCGCGTAGACCACGTCGACGTGCTGCGAGAGCAAGTGGCGTACGGCCCGCTCCAGCTCCGGGCGAGCGTCGTCGCTCCAGTGGCGGAGCCGAAGAGCGCCAAGGGCGCGCGCGCCGTCGAGGTTCGCCGTCACCACGTCGCCTTCGAGCGGAACCGGCTCCGCGTGACCCTCGACCGAAAGGCCGAGATTGTCGTACGCGCTCTCGAGCAGCTCGCGGTAACAAGCCGGGAGCGCGGCCGGCCGCGCGTACTCGGCGAGCGGACGATAGGAGCGGAGCGTGGCCGTTCGTCGCTCAGGTCCCTTCCGCCCGAAGCCCTGCATGCTGGTCTCGGCCGGAACCATGCCGAGCTGGAGCGCCGACTCGCGGTAGCCGTGGGAGAACTCGACGCGTTGACTGAAGGGATGAATGGTGACGGCGTCGCCAAAGACCGCAGCGAGGCCACGTTCGCGCGCCGCGTCGAGCGTGTGCTCGAACATCCGCCCGAAGACCCCTAGGCCGCGAAAGGTGGAGTTGACGACCGCGGCGCCCGTCTCGGCGGACGGAACCCCGGGGAGCGGCATCAGGGCGTGGTGACCGATCACCCGCCCCTCGTGGACCGCCACGGTCGACACCAGCCGGCCCGAGGCGAGCTCTGCAATCAGATACCGCGGCCGATAGAAGTCCCCGTGCACGTAGCTCAGGTGGTAGTTCTCGTACAGGAGCTGCGCGATCGCCTCTGCGTCCTTCGCCGTCCCGGTCCTGACCTCGATGGCCGCCGGCGCCCCTGCGCCCGTTCGCCCACGGCGCGGAGCATCCGCGACGTGATGCCGGGCGACGTGTCCATCGCCGCTCGAGCCGACGGCGACCTCGGCCGTCAGCCGCTTGCCCTCCGAGCCGAGGTTGACGAGCTGCAGGCTTCGAGCCTCGGATGCGAGCGCGGCGAGCGGCTCCGGTAGCGGCCCGAAGTCACCTCCCGCGCTCGTGAGTGGCAGGCCCCAGTCGTGCACGACGACGCGGACGAAACCCTCGTCGGCCTCCAGCGTTACTTCGATCTCGCCGAGTTCGTCGTTCGGATAGCCGTTGTCGAGCGCGAACCTGACGAGGCTCTCGACGACGGCGCCCAATCGGCGCTCTTCCTCCGGCGTGAGAGCCGAGGCCGCCCCGAAGGTCGGAAGGAGAGAAAGGACGTACGACGCCGCGCTCTTGTCGCTCAGGACGCTGACCGTCACGCTCGACACCGCAAAGCGATCTTAGAGCGGCCCTGCTCTGAGGGAGAGGCGCTACGTCCGCCGTCGTGGCTCGCTTTCTGCACACGATGGTCCGCACAACGGATCCGGAGCGCAGCCGCAGACGAGGAGGGCCGGGAGCGCACCATCCTGTTCAACCTCTCCGGCCACGGCCACTTCGACCTGGCCGCCTACGACAACTACCTGGCCGGAACGCTCGAGGACGTCGCCCTCGACGAAGACGAGATGAGCCGCGCGCTTCACGCGATCGAGGGCCTGCCCAGCCCGGCCTAGTCCCGCACGGCCTGAATCGGATCAGCGGTTGGGACACCAGAAACCCGCCCCCGCACTCACAAGTCTCCCGCCTTCCGTCCGGAACAGGCACCTGCTTGGGTCGAGCTGACAGTACTGCGTCGGCCGAGAGCCGGCTGAAGCCTGAGTGAAGGAGATCGTGATGAGTGAGCTTCCCGCTGGGACCGAGGTTCTGGTCGTGGGTGCGGGCCCGGTGGGGCTAGCGGTTGCCGCCTCCCTGGCCGGGCATGGCCACGACGTCACGGTGGTCGATGGGCAGGCGAGAGGGGCGAACACGTCGCGCGCCGCAGTCGTGCACGCCCGGACCCTCGAGATGCTCGAGCGGATCGGTGTCTCGGAGCGACTGGCCGGGCTCGGGATCCACGCCCCGAAATTCAGCATCCGCGATGGAGATCGGGAACTCGTGCCCGTCCGGTTCGATCGGCTTTCGACCGAATATCCCTACACCTTGATGGTGCCGCAGAACATCACCGAGCAGGTCCTGCTCGACCGCCTCGAGGAACTCGGGGGAAAGGTTTACCGTCCGTACGTCGCCACCGGCCTGAGCCAGACCGCCGACGGTGCCGAGATAACGCTGGACGGGGGCGACGTGATCAGAGCACGGTACGTCGTCGCCGCCGACGGCATGAACAGCACGATCCGCGATCTAGCGGGGCTCGGGTCCAACGGCAACGGCGTGTTGCCGCTGTCCTTCGCGCTGGCGGATGTCCGGGTGGAGAGCGGGCTTCCGACCGACCAGGTCCTGCTGTTCTTCTCCAAACCAGGAATGTTGGTCGTGGCGCCGCTTCCGGACGGCTCGTTCCGGCTCGTGGCCGAAGTCAACGATGCGCCGGAGCGGCCAGACGCCGCCTTCGCTCAGCGACTGCTCGACACCCGGGGACCGCGTCGCACCACGGTCAGGGTCACTGACGTCATCTGGGGATCCAGGTTTCGGGTGCACGAGCGGGTGGCGGACCGGTACCGCGCCGGACGGGTACTGCTTGCCGGCGACGCCGCGCATACGCACAGCCCCGCGGGTGGGCAAGGAATGAACCTGGGCCTCCGTGATGCAGTAGCGCTCGGAGATGCACTCTCGGTCGCGCTTCGGGAGGGCCGCGAGGACAAGCTCGACGAGTACGCGATCGGCAGCCGTGCCGAGGCGATGCATGTGGTCTCCCTTGCCGGCCGCCTCACCCGACTGGCCACCGTTCCGCCGGCTGTTCGCCCGCTGCGCAATGTGGCGCTACGCCTCCTCGCACTGGTTCCCGCTTTCCGCCGCAGACTGGCGGAGCAACTCTCCGCCATTGGTCACCGCTCGGAAGGAGGCAGCTGAGCCAGGGAGCCACCACCCGCTTAGGATGTCTTCCATGACCCGCTTCCTCCACACCATGGTCCGCATCACCGACCCGGCGAGGAGTCGCGCCTTCTACGAGGCGCTCGGCTTCACGTTTGCCGGTGACTTCGACATCGTCCGCGACGGGCAGGTCGAGGCGACCAACTACTTCTTCTCGCTCGGCGACCAGGAATCGGTGCTCGAGCTGACGTACAACCACGACGGGCGCACGTACGAGCTCGGGAACGGCTACGGCCACATCGCGGTCGGCGTCGAGGACCTCGACGGAACGCTCGAGCGGCTGGCGCAGCAGGGAATCGAGCCGGAGCGCCCGCCGTACTCGGTGCGCGAAGGCGGCTCGCGGCTCTGCTTCGTCCAGGACCCCGACGGCTACCGCATCGAGCTGATCGGCCGCTCTTGACGATCTGCTAGCGGGCGACTCGCTAGGGAGCGCTCGGGCCAGAGGGCGGTCCGGGAGCCCTGGCTTGCCTGCCGTGGGCTCCCCGGACCTGGAAGTGCTCAGTGGTGCTTGTCCTTGTCGTGGTTGCCGCGCACGAGCTGCGCCCTGATCTCGCCGCCCGGGTAGCCCGTCGTGTGGACGTTCACGTAGGTCGCGCCGACCTTGATCGCCTGGAGGAACTCGTCGAACTCACCTGCCGCGATGCCCTGCCCCGCTGCCCCGGCACCGATGTTGGCGGGCCGGATCGTCCCGCTGATCGTTCCGCCGTTCGGCGGGCACGCCTGGGTTCCGGGCGGCCCGTTGCCGAGATTCGAGCAGAGGAACACGACGATGGCGCCGTTGTTCGTCTTTTTCTCGAAGTGGATGTGCGACTGCGTGGCCGGGCTCTCGAGCCCGCCGTACGTCAGCTCGTAGCGCATCTCCTGGGCCTTCCGGTCGATCGTCAACCGGAACTTGCCGTGCCCGGTTGTCGAGAGCGCCGGATTCTCCTGATAGCCGGTCAGCTTCTCCTTGATGCCATGGCCGCCGCGAGTAGCAGCTGCGATCGCCACGATCACGACCGCGAGCACTGCGACAACTCCCACGGTCGCTGCCAGCCTGAAGCGAAGCGTCTTCATCTCCACCTCCCGTAGAATTCCTGCCTGAGACTCTCCTTGCACTTACCCGCATTTTCTCGCACCGGTTCACCTGTGCCCTCGGTTTCCTTTTGTCGAAACACACACATGAGCCGCCACAGTTTCGGCACGAAGGCGTTTCACACCTGTGACAGGTGTCGGGCTACGGTGGGTTCGCGATGGCGAAGGCGGCGACACCGTGGGGCCAGGCGGAGCTCGTGGAGGAGCTGACCCTGGCCCAGCGGGCCGGCGACAAGCGCTTCGCGTCGGTGGTACAGCTGCTCGAGGCGCCGGGCGGCGAGCAGCTCGTGCGCTTCGCGTATACGACCGGCGGCTCGGCCAGGCGCGGGCCGGTGACGCTTCGGAAGCGCGACCTCGAGCGGCTGCGCGCGGGCCTCGCCGAGCGACCCGGCCTCGCTGAGGCGCTCGGGCTCAGGCCGCCGTGAGCAGTCGTTCGCGTGCCGAGTCGACGAGCGAGCCGAGGATCAGGCCGCCGTCGGTCGAGCCGAGCAGCGGATCGACCGCGTGCTCCGGGTGCGGCATCAGGCCGAAGACGTTGTTCGTTTCGTTGGCGACGCCGGCGATGTCTGCGATGGAGCCGTTCGGGTTCGCCTCGTATCGCAGGACGACCTGGCCGCTCGCCTCGAGCTCCGCCAGCAGCTCCGCGTTGGCGACGTAGCAACCCTCGCCGTGCTTCACCGGGATGGTGAGCGTCTGGCCGGGCTCCGCGCGGCGCGTGAACGGCGTGTCGGCCTGCTCGATGCGGAGGCCGACGTCGCGACAGACGAACGACAGCGAGGCATTCGGTCGCAGCACGCCCGGGAGGAGTCCGGCCTCACAGAGCACCTGGAAGCCGTTGCAGATCCCGAGCACGAGCCCGCCCCCGTCGGCGAAGCGGCGGACGGCGCCCATCACCGGAGCGAAGCGCGCGATCGCCCCGCAGCGAAGGTAGTCGCCGTACGAGAAGCCGCCGGGGAGGACGACGCCCGCCACGTCGGGCAGCTCCGGCTCGGCGTGCCAGACCAAAGTGGCGTCCGCGCCGAGCCGTTCGAGCGCGAGCGCCGCGTCGTGGTCGTCGTTGGAGCCAGGGAACGTGACGACGGCGATGCGGGGGCGCGGGCGGTCGGTCACGTCTCGAGGGCGATCTCGTAGGACTCGATCAGCGGATTGGCCAGCAGCTGTTCGCAGGCGCGCTCCAGCTCGGCACGGGCGGCGGTCTTGTCGCCGTCGTCGAGCTCGAGGTCGATCACGCGCCCGACCCGCGCCTCGTCGACGTGGAAGCCCAGTTGCCGCAGGGAGCTCTGCACGGCCTCGCCCTGCGGGTCGAGGATCCCGGGCTTCGGGCGAACGAGGATCGTCGCCCTCACCCGAGCACCACGTCGGGGTCGGCGAGGTAGGCGTCGAAGTCGAGCCCGGTCAGCCGCTCGAACG
>Ga0207428_10000789_pt1 | contig 35888 bp, 37 predicted proteins | sample RhiMethybrSRZTD1_FD_187600 | JGI IMG/M metagenome (GOLD analysis project Ga0207428, IMG submission 187600) | Populus rhizosphere microbial communities from Tennessee, USA - Rhizosphere MetaG P. TD hybrid SRZTD1 (SPAdes) (version 3) | ecosystem: Host-associated > Plants > Roots > Rhizosphere >...
CCCCCCGCCTCGATCCACGGCCGCAACCGGATCCCGCTCGAACGCGGCCTGGGGTCCTCGGCCGCCGCCGCCGTCGCCGGCGTTGCGCTTGCCGACGCGGCACTCGGTCTCGGTCTGGATCGGACCACCATCCTCGAGATCGCCGCCGGGCTCGAGGGGCATCCCGACAACGCTGCCGCCGCCGTCTTCGGGGGGTTCACGATCGTGGTGGACCAGAGCGTCGTGGCGCGCTTCGACCCGGACCCCGAGCTCCGGCCGGCGCTCTTCGTCCCCGCGGACATCGCGATCTCGACCGAGGCGGCCAGGCGGGCGCTCCCGGACGCCGTCCCGCGCGAGGACGCGGTGTCCAACGCGGGGCACGCCGCGCTCGTGGCCGTCGCCCTCCTGCACGAGCCCGATCTCCTCCGCACGGCGATGCGCGACCGCCTCCATGAAGACGTCCGGCTGGGGCTCGTCCCCAAGATGCGCCAGGTCTTCGATGGCTTGCGCGCCGCCGGGCTGGCCGCGTGCATCTCGGGTTCGGGGCCGACGCTGCTCGCGTTCGAGCGCCACGACGTCGTCACGCCGGAACCGGCCGAGGGGTGGGGGATCGTGCGTGTCCCCGTGCGAGCCGACGGGGTCGAGATCCGCGAGGGCTGAAGACGCGTATCACCTGCGACGATGGTTGAACGATGACCGAATCCGATCCCAGGCCCGACCCGGCGACGGCCGCCGACCCGGCGGCGAGCCCCCCGCTGAGCGTCGTCGCGCCCACCCCGCTCGAGGGATCGGAACAGGGTGCGGCCCCGGTTCTGGTCACGGATCTCGCGAGCAAGACCCTCGCGGTCAAGGAGGGCCAGACCTTCCTGTACTCCGACCTCGAGGGGAACCTCGACCACGGCGGTCGAGACGGTCTCGGCCTGTACTCGCACGACACACGGTTCCTGTCGCATTTCCGCATGACCATGAACGGGCGCGACCTCGTGCTGCTGTCGTCGTCGGCCGAACGCGGCTACCAGTCGCACGTCGACATGACGAACCCCGACCTGTTCGAGGACGAGGTGCTCTGTGCGCCGCAGCAGACGATCAACGTTCGGCGCGTCCGCGCGATCTCCGGAGATCTGTTCGAGCGCATCCGGATCAAGAACTACAACTCCTTCGACGTCACCCTCGAGGTCGGGCTGACGTTCGGCGCGGACTTCGCCGACATCTTCGACGTGCGCGGCATGACACATCGCCACTCGGGCGGGTCGTCGATCCCGCCGACGGTGAACGGCTCCGAGATCGAGTTCGTGCACGAGGGGCGCGACCACGTCCGGCGGATCACGAGGATCCGCTTCGGCATCGACCCCGACCGCGTCGACGTCGAGGGGGCGCTCGCGACGGCGGTCTTCCGGCTCCGCCTGGACCCGTACCAGACCAGGCTCGTGGCCGTCTCGGTCGAGCCGGTCCTGGGGAGCGAGCCGACCGGCGCGGCCCCGGACTTCGACCACGCGGTCCACGAGCTCCGTCGCTCCTACGAGGAGTGGGAGCGCGAGTCGACTCGGATCGTCACCGACAACGAGCTGTTCAACCAGCTCCTGGACCGGAGCCTCCGCGATCTCCGGGCGCTGTACACGCGGGTGGGGGACGGCGCGATCCTGGCCGCCGGGATCCCGTGGTACGTGACGATCTTCGGCCGCGACTCCCTGATCGCGTCGCACCAGCTGCTGACGGTGAACACCCGACCCGCGCGCGACGCGCTCGAGCTCCTCGCGGCCCGTCAGGGCACTGAGGAGAACGACTGGCGGGACGAACAGCCCGGCAAGATCCTTCACGAGGTCCGCGACGGCGAGCTCGCGCGCGCGGGGATCATGCCTCACTCGCCGTACTACGGGTCCGTCGACTCGACGCCCTGGTTCCTGATCGTGTACGCGCAGCACCTGCGCTGGACGGGCGACGTCGAGTTCGCGCGCGAGCTCCTCCCGTCGGCCGAGGCGGCGCTCGCGTGGATCGATCGGTACGGTGACCTGGACGGCGACGGATTCGTCGAGTACCTATCCCGCTCGCCTCGAGGGATCCGCAATCAGGGGTGGAAGGATTCGCACGACTCGATGGTCCACGCCGACGGACGGCTGGCCGAACCACCGATCGCGCTCTCCGAGGTGCAGGGATACGTCTACCTCGCGAAGACCCGTATGGCCGATGTGTACCACGCGCTCGGTCGGCCGGAGGACGCGCGCCGTCTCGAGGTGGAGGCCGAGAGCCTGAAGGTGCGCTTCAACGAGGCGTTCTGGATGGAGGACGAGCGATACTTCGCGGCCGCGCTCGACGCCCGCAAGCAGCAGCTCCGAACGCTGATGTCCAACCCGGGACACTGCCTGTACAGCGGAATCGTGGACGAGGACAAGGCCCTGCCGCTGGCCAAGCGATTGCTCGCCCCCGACATGTTCTCGGGGTGGGGCGTCCGAACGATGAGCCGGTCGGCCGCCTCGTACAACCCGATGAGCTACCACAACGGGTCGGTGTGGCCGCACGACAACGCGTTGATCGCAGCGGGCCTGAAGCGGTACCGGTTCGCCCGGGCGACCAACCGCGTCGCGACTGCGTTGTTCGACGCGGCCGTCTCCGCCGACTACCTCCGCCTGCCCGAGCTGTTCTGTGGGTTCACGCGCCGGTCGCCGAACCGCCCCGTGAGCTATCCGATCGCCTGCTCGCCCCAGGCGTGGGCGGCCGGCTCCCCCTACCTGATGCTGCAGGCGATGCTCGGCCTGTCGGCGCGGGCCCACGAGAACCTGCTCACGATCAATCTGCCGCACCTGCCGACGTGGCTGAACACCGTCGAGGTGCGCAACCTGTCGGTCGGGCAGAGCACGGTGAGCATGGTCTTCCGCCGGGAGGGTGAGATCACGTCGTTCTCCCTGCTGTCGCGCGAGGGCGACGTGCGTGTCGTGATGGAGGAGTAGGACCGCGGCGAGACTGCGGGCCTCGCCGTTGTCGGAGGGTCAGCCGATGCAGGGCCCCGTGTCGACCGGTGTGGTCCGACCCACCGCGGTCCGCAGGGGGTCGCCGACCTCGCCGGCCGCGATCGCATAGCCCACGTTGTCCTCGCCCGACGACGCGGCGAACACCACCCCGGCGACCCGGCCGTCGGGCAGAACGAACGGACCTCCCGAGTTCCCGGGCCGGACCAGCGTCTGCAGCTCGAGCACTTCGCGGTCGACCTCGACGTGCCCGTAGATGTCGCGCCCCACCGCGTTCGCGAACGTGCGCCGCACGGCCGCGCGGCGGAAGTCGAGCGGGCCACCCTGCGGGTAACCGAGGACGGCCCCAGGCGTGCCGCGGTCCAGCGGCTCGGTGGCGAGCGGGAGCGGGGGCCCGGGTGCGTTCGGCACCGACAGGATCGCCAGATCCAGATCGGGGTCGAACAGCACCGTGGTCGCATTCGCCGAACCGCCGGCAGCCGAACGCACCTCGGGGTCGTCCATCCCGGCCACCACGTGCGCGTTCGTCACGACGTAGCCGTCGGCGGCGACGAAGCCCGAACCCTCCTGGATCACGCCGCAGGCCGGTCCGATTACCTGGAGGGTGCTCGGACCGGCCGCCTCCGCCGCCGCCCGAGCCTCCTGCTGGCTCGGTGGCCGCACGGGCTCGGCCGGCAGGGGCGGGATCCCGGAGAACACGTCCGGGAATCCGAACCGGCTGAACAGTCGACGGACCTGGGCGAGCAGCGACGGAGGTTGCGGCAGGGCCGCGTCGAGCGTTCGCACGACCGCCGACCCGCGGATCTCGGTCGCGACGGCCGGGAACGGGCCGTTCGCGAGGTTCAGCGCCAGGAACCAGATCACCAGCAGCGACGCCACGACCGCAACGACCGAACCCGCGACCGAGTCCGCCCTCCCGAACCTCGACGCGGCGCGGTTGCGCGCCCGGATACCGACGAGCCACCCGGCCGCGTTGCCGAGCGCGGCTCCCGCGAGCAGCACCAGGACGGCGAGGCCCGCTCGAGCGTTCGATCCGTCGATGATCTGGGCGACCAGCGGGGCGAGCAACGCGCCCACGACCAGGCCGATGAGCAACCCGCCGAACCCGAAGGCCTGCAGCGTGAAACCCCGCCGGTAGCCGGAGACGCCGGAGAGCGCCACGAGCACGATCAGCAGCAGGTCGAGAGCGTTCACGCCGCCGTATCGTCCCACGCGCCGGCGCGCGCAGAGACGAGGCTAGACTGCAACGAACGTGGTCACGATCGCGCACATCTCCGATCCACACGTCGGCTCGCCCTATTTCGTTCCGAACCTGATGAATCGGGTGATCGTCGAGCTGAACGAACTCGAGCCCGACGTCGTGATCTGCAGCGGCGACCTCACCAACGAGGGGTATCGGCAGGAGTTCAAGAACTGGGCCGCCTACGCCGACCGGATCCGCGCGCCGATGTTCACCGTCCCCGGCAACCACGACGCCCGCAACGTCGGGTACCTCCACTTCGAGGAGCTCGTGGGACCGCGCCACTGGACCGCCGACGTCAAGGGCGTCCGCCTCGTCGGCGTGGACTCCAGCGAGCCCGACATCAACGAGGGCCAGGTCGGGCGCGAGCGTTACACGTGGATCCACGAGCGGTTCGAGGTCCCCGCCGACCTGAAGGTGTTCGTGCTCCACCACCACCTGTTGCCGATCCCGGGCACCGGCCGCGAGCGGAGCACCGTGATGGACGCGGGCGACCTCCTGGAGGAGCTGATCCAGTCGGGGGTCAACATCGTGCTCTCGGGCCACAAGCACGTCCCCTACGTGTGGCGCCTCGAGGACCTCTACGTGGCGAACGCCGGCACCGTCGCGTCGCTCCGGCTCCGCGGCTACACGAAGCCCTGCTACAACGTCCTGGAGTTCGAGAACGACGAGGTGAAGATCACACGGAAGTACCCGTTCGGCGGGGGCAGCGTGATCGCCCACTTCCAGTTGTCGACCGGGGAGCAGTACCATCGCGAGCTCGAGCCACCGGTGCAGCAGCGCCGCCTCCCCGCGGCTCACCAGGGGGAGTCCTAGCTCCGAACCGCCCCACCTCGAAGGAGCCACCGGATGAAGGTCGTCGTCCTCGTCGACGGTGAGCACTACCCGTCCGTCACGCGCTGGGCGATCGACGAGCTGCGCGGGCGCGGGCTCGATCCGATCGCGGCGCTCTTCGCCGGCGGTGGCGAGAAGCTCGACCCGTCGGCCGCGCTCGATCTCGGGATACCGCTCCGGGGTTCGGTCCCGGACCGTTCCGTGGCGGCGGCGCTCGCCGGCGCGATCGACGAGCTCGCCCCCGAGGGGATCTTCGACCTGTCGGACGAACCGGTGCTCGGGTACCGAGAGCGGATGGAGGTCGCGGCCGTCGCGCTGGCAAGGGGAGTCGCCTACCTCGGTCCGGACTTCCGGCTCGACCCGCCGGTCGACCAGGGACCGCTCCCCGTCGCGACGATCGCGGTCATCGGGATCGGGAAGCGAACGGGCAAGACCGCCGTCTCGGGCGAGACCGCGCGCGTGGCCGCGGCCCACGGGTTCGATCCGGTCGTCGTCGCGATGGGCAGGGGCGGGCCTCCCGAACCCGAGATCGCCGAGGCCGGCTCGGTCACGCTCGAGGCGCTGCTCGAGCTCGTCCGCCGGGGCCGACATGCCGCCTCGGACTACCTGGAGATCGCGGTCACGAGCGGGGTGAGGACGGTGGGCGCCCGGCGAGCGGGCGGGGGCCTCGCGGGGCGCTCGTCGTCGACGAACGTCCGCGCTGCCGCCGAGGTCGCGCTCGGACTCGGCGCCCGGACGGTGATCGTCGACGGGAGCGGGGCCTCGATGCCCCCGTTCCCGTGGGACGCGGGGATCCTGGTCGTCCCGGCGACGGCGCCTCCGGAGTACCTCGGCGGGTACCTGGGCCCCCTGCGCCTGTTGCTATCGGATCTTGTCGTTGTTACCATGGCGCGTAGCCCAGCCGGGCCGCAGAACATCCCTACCCTCAGGTCCCACGCCGAACGGCTGAACGCTGATGCCCGGCTCATCGTGACGGACTTCGAACCACAGCCACTCGGCGATGTGCGGGGGAGGGACGTGTTCTACACCACGACGGCGCCCGGGGCGGTGGCCGCAAGACAAGCGGAAGCCCTCGAGCGGACCCACGGATGCCGGGTGGTTGGGTGGAGTGCCAGGCTCGCCGATCGGGCCGGCCTGGCGCAAGACCTGGACGGGGCGGAGGCCTACGAGGTGCTCCTGTCGGAGCTGAAGGCCGCGGCGGTCGACGTCGCGTGCGACCGGGCGATAGCTCGGGGCGCCGAGGTGGTCTTCGTGGACAACCGCGCCGTCACGTTGGAGGGCGACACGGATCTTCCGACCGCACTGAGGGAGACGATCGGCCTCGCCGAAGAGCGAGGCGCCCAACGAAGCGAATAGAGATGACGAACGACCCCAAGAACCCTCAGATCCTGATCTCCGATCGCGATTCGGGCCTGCCGTACTCGAAGGGCCTGATGGCGTCGCAGGTCATGGTGACCGGGCTGTCGCCCGTTCGCGCGTACCAGGTCGCCGAGGCGATCGAGCAGCGCCTGCGCGAGCTCGACGTCCCGTCGATCTCGAACGAGCAGCTCGGCGAGCTCGCACTCGGCGTCCTCGAGGACCTGGCCGGCGAGCGATACGCGCGGAACTTCCAGCGCTGGCGCGAGATCGAGGCGCTCAAGGTCCCGCTGGTGGTGCTGATCGGTGGGGCGACCGGGGTGGGGAAGTCCACCCTGGCGACCCAGCTCGCGACGAGGCTCGGGATCGTCCGAGTGGTCGCGACCGACGCGATCCGAGAGGTGATGCGCGCGCTGTTCTCCCACGAGCTCATGCCGACGCTCCACGCGTCGTCGTTCGAGGCGGGCTCGGTCCTCCGGGAGCCGCCGTCGAAGGACGAGGTGGTCGTGGGGTTCAGGGAGCAGACCGCGGCGGTCGCGGTCGGCGTGCAGGCGCTCGTCGAACGCGCCGCGATGGAGGGGACGCACCTGATCATCGAGGGCGCACACGTGGTACCGGGCTTCGTGGACCTCGAGCCCTGGCGCGAACGCATCCTCGCCGTCCCGGTCGTGGTCACGATCGAGGAGGACGAGGTGCATCGAAGCCACTTCGCGGCCCGAGCCTCCGAGCACACCGGACGGCCGGCGGAGCGCTACCTGGACCGGTTCGACGACATTCGGCGTGTGCAGCGGTACATCAAGAGCCAGGCGCTGTCGCACGGCGTCCCGGTGATCGCCAACTACAGCTTCGACCGCGCCCTGGCCGCGATCATCGACCTGGTGATGGAACGAGCGACCGAACGCACGGCGTCGGCCCGCGTCGCAAAGGGCGGCGAGCGCGCGGCTCGTGCCCCCGCTCCCGTGGCGGCGGCGAACGAAGGAGGCAGAACGTGAAGCTGTTCCTAGACACGGCCAACATCGAGGAGATCCGCGAGATCAACCGCTGGGGCGTGCTCGGCGGCGTGACCACCAACCCCTCGTTGGTGGCGAAGGAAAACGATGACCCCGAACGGGTCTGGAAGGAGATCCTGTCGGAGGTCGAGGGACCGATATCGCTCGAGACGACCGAGCTCGAGCCCGAGGCGATGTACCGGCAGGGGTTGGATCTTGCGCAGATGGCGCCCAACGCCGTCGTGAAGGTCCCGATGACGCCCGAGGGCCTGAACGCGGGCAAGCGCCTGATCGACGATGGGATCAAGATCAACGTCACGCTCGTGTTCTCGCCCGCGCAGGCGATCCTCGCCGCCGAGATCGGGGCGTACATCGTGTCGCCGTTCCTCGGGCGCCTGGACGACGTCGCGTCCGATGGGATGGACGCGCTCCGAAAGATCTGCGACATCTACGAGATCCAGGGGTACGACACGCTGGTGCTCGCCGCGTCGCTGCGTCACCCGATGCACATCGTCGAGTCGGCGCTCGCGGGCGCCGACATCGCGACGATGCCCTTCGCGGTGTTCAAGCAGTTGGTGAAGCACCCGCTCACCGACGCAGGATTGGAGAAGTTCCTCGGGGACTGGAAGGCCCTCAAGCGGGAACTCGAGAAAGGAGCATGAGTGGCCACCACCGATAAGCGTGTCCTGGAAGGAAAGGTCGCCGCGGAGCTGCATCAGATCGCGGCGGACCTCGGGATCGAGGGGCACAAGGGATTGAAGAAGGCCGATCTGGTCGACAGGATCCTCTCGCATACCAACGGAGAGCGTTCCGATGCCGCATCCGTCGCTGCCGCGGCGCCCGAACCCCCGGTGGCGTCGGGCGACACCACGTCGAGCGACGCCACGATGAGCCCGACGAGCGGCGCGTACGTCGACATGCGGGAGACATCCGGCAACGGCGACACCCGCCAGCGCCCGCAGCCGGATCAGCGCGACCAACGCCAACGTGATGACCGCAGGGAGGGGACACGGCCGCAGGGTGGCCGTCCCGATGCCGGACAACAGCAGCGCGATCGCGAGGGTGGTGCGCGCCGACGTCCGTCGCGAGAAGAGCGCCGTCGCCAGCGTGAGGAGCGCCGTCAGCGAGAGATCGAGATGCGGGAGGAGGAGCTCCAGACCGCGCCGACCGCGACCGGGCTGCTCGACATCCTGCCCGAGGGCTACGGGTTCCTGCGAACCTCCGGCTACCTGCCGGGGCAGCAGGACATCTACGTGTCCTTGTCGCAGGTTCGTCGGTTCATGTTGCGCAAGGGGGACACCGTCACCGGCAAGGTGAGGCAGCCCAAGGACAGCGAGAAGTACTACGCGCTGCTGCAGATCGATTCGGTGAACGGCATGGACGCGGAGGAAGCGAAGCAGCGGCCGAACTTCGACAAGCTGACGCCGCTGTTCCCCAACGAGCGCTTCCACCTGGAGACGGGTCCGACGGACGTGACCGGGCGGATCATGGACATGGTGTCGCCGATCGGGAAGGGGCAGCGCGGCATGGTGGTCTCACCGCCGAAGGCGGGCAAGACCACGGTGCTGAAGAACATCGCGAGCGGGATCATCCAGTCGAGTCCGGAAACCCACGTGATGGTGCTCCTCGTCGACGAGCGGCCCGAGGAAGTCACGGACTGGCAGCGGACGGTGCAGGCTGCCGAGGTCGTGTACTCGACGTTCGACAAGCCGCCGGACCAGCACATCCAGGTGACGGAGCTCGTCCTGGAGCGGGCCAAGCGCCTGGCCGAGATGGGGCAGGACGTCGCGATCATCCTCGACTCGATCACCCGGTTGGCGCGCGCCTACAACCTCGCCGCGCCTGCATCGGGCAAGATCCTGTCGGGCGGGATCGACTCGACCGCCCTGTACCCGCCCCGGCGGTTCTTCGGGGCCGCCCGGAACATCGAGGAGGGTGGGAGCGTTACGATCATCGCGAGCGCCCTCGTCGAGACCGGGTCCCGGATGGACGAGGGGATCTTCGAGGAGTTCAAGGGCACGGGCAACATGGAGCTCCGACTCGATCGACAGCTCGCCGAGAAGCGGCTGTTCCCTGCGATCAACGTGGAGGCAAGCAGCACTCGCAAGGAGGAGCTGTTGATGCCGACAGAGGAGCTCGCGCTCGTGTGGCGTCTCCGACGGGTGCTCCACGCGCTCGAGCCGGGGGCCGCGCTCGAGCTGCTCACCGACAAGATCCGGGCCACGAAGTCCAACGAGCAGTTCCTGCGGGAGATCGCGAAGGCCCCGGCCTCGTAAGCTGGCTGGGCCGGACGGGTCCCGTCGGACGCCGTCCAACCAACCCGAGGACAAGGAGAGGCACCAAAGATGAAACCGGACATCCATCCCGAGTACGTGGTCGCGACCGTGCACTGTTCCTGCGGGAACACGTTCACGACCCGGAGCACCCGGCCCGAGCTGCGCGTGGAGATCTGCTCGAACTGCCACCCGTTCTACACGGGCAAGCAGAAACTGGTCGACACGGGCGGGCGGGTCGAGCGGTTCCAGCGCCGCTACGCGAAGCAGCAGGCCGATCAGGCCGTGGCCGTGAAGGAGCGAGAGGCCTCACGCAGGTCCCCTGACTCAGCCCTCCACCAGTCTGCCGAGCCCCAGCCCGCCGAGACCGAGCAGGGCTGACCCGGCCCGGATGGCCGAGGAAACCACCCCACCGGCGCACTTCTACGGCGGTCAGGCCGTCGTCGAAGGGGTGATGATGCGTGGCCGCGATGTCTGGGCCGTCGCGGTCCGCAGGCCGGCCGGCGATCTGCACATCGAATCGCACGACATCGACTCGGTGGCCAAGCGTCATCCGGCGCTGGCGAAGCCCCTCATCCGCGGTGTGATCGCGCTCGGGCAGGCCCTGGCGATCGGGTTCCGGGCGCTCTCGGTCTCGGCGCGGGAGTCCGTGCCCGAGGACGAGCGCCTCTCCTCGCGCCAGATGGGTCTGTCGATGGCGATCGCCGCGTTGATCTTCATCGGGCTGTTCATCGTCCTGCCGGCCATCGCCTTCCGATGGGTCGGGCGAAGCGTCGACTCGAGCATCATGGTGAACGCGCTCGAGGGCGTGTTCCGCGTGGCGCTGTTCCTCGGCTACCTCTTGCTGATCGGCCGTACCAAGGACATCCGCCGCGTCTTCCAGTACCACGGAGCCGAGCACAAGACCATCGCGGCGTACGAGGACGAGCAGCCGCTGGTCCCCGAGCGCGTCGACGAGTACTCGACGCTGCATGTGCGATGCGGGACGAACTTCCTCCTGCTCGTGATGGTGATCACGATCTTCGTGTTCGCGTTGTTCGGCAACCCCGGCCTGTGGTGGCGCATCGCGTCCCGGATCGTCGCGATCCCGATCATCGCGGGGATCGCGTTCGAGCTGCTGCGGCTCGGGGCCCGGTTCCCGCGTTCCAGGGTGATCCACGCGCTGATGGTGCCGGGGTTGTGGCTGCAGAAGATCACCACCAAGCCCCCCGATCGACCTCAGATCGAGGTCGCGATCGCCTCGTTCAACGAGGTCCTGCGCCGCGAGTCGGAGCTCACGCCCGGCACCTGAGAGGCTCCCGATCGGAGCCACGCAGCGCTCCGCGGGGATGCTTGCATCGCGCGCTCACGGGTGTAGCCTCCGGGACCCAGCGAGCGTTCGAGGAGGCTTCCCCATGTCCGCGACGAACCTCGACCTCCCCGTCCTGATCTCCGCCGAGCAGATCCGGCGACGGGAGTTCGTGACGATCAGGCGCGGGTACGACCCGGACCAGGTGCGGGCGTACCTCGGGCAGCTCGCCGATCAGGTCGAGCTCATGCGCATCCTGCTCCGCGACGCGCAAGCCGAGGCCGAGACCTCGCGCCGAACCCCCTCGCAGCCGCGCCAGGATCCCTACCAGCTGCTCGGGGAACGGGTCGCGAGCGTGATCCGCGAGGCCGACCACGTGGCCGAGACGATCACGAGCGAGGCCCACCGCAACGCGGACGACCTGACCCGCGAGGCCCGCGCCGACGCGGATCGCATCCGGACCGACGCCCAGGCCAAGGCCGAGGAGGCGCGCTCGCGTGCGGAGCACGCCGTGCGGACCGCTCGCGAGGAGGCCGACCGGACGATCGCCGGGTTGTCCACTCGCCGCGACGCGCTCGTGGATCAGATCGCCTCGATGCAGGAGCGGCTGATCGGCGTCGCCCGTGATCTGGAGAGCGCGATGGACGTTCAGTTCACGATCCCGGACATCCCGGCGGTCAGGGACCTGCTCGACGAGCCCGCCGAGGAGACACCTGCGGACGAGAAGGGCACCTCGCCCGCCGTTGCGCCGTCAGGCGATGCAGGGGATGACGCCGCCGATCTGATCGAGGTGGAGGCCTCCGCCGTCCGCGAACCGACGATCGCGGTGGCCGAGGCCGGCGACGAGGAATCGGGCGTCCTCGACCCGTTCTACGAGGAGCTGTGGGAGGGGACCGGCGCGATGCAGCTCGACATCCCCGCGCTCGATCTCGACTGGGGCGACATCGACGACGAGGGCGACGACCCTCCTCCGTACGCCTGAGGACCCGCTCGCGCCGTCGTAGCCCGGGTCGCATGCCGGGATAATCCCGGCATGGATCTGTCCGACCGACTCGCGGAGCTCGAGCAGCGCTACGAACGGCTCCAGGGCGAGATGGCGTCGCCCGACGTGGCGAAGGACCCCGATCGCCTGCGCAGGTTGGGCAAGGACCTGTCCGAGCTCGGCGAGATCGTCGCACCGTTCCGCGAGTACCGAGCGGCCCTCCAGCAGGCCGAGGAGGCGACCACCCTCGCCGCCGAGGAGAGGGACCCGGAGATGGCGGCGTTCTTGCGGGGGGAGGCCGAGACCGCCGAGACCCGGGCCGCCGAGCTCCGCACCCGGCTGGAAGCGCTGCTCGTCCCGAAGGATCCCAACGACGGCAAGGACATCGTGGTCGAGATCCGCGCCGGGGCGGGCGGCGACGAGGCGGCGCTGTGGGCCGGGACGTTGTACGAGATGTACCAGCACCAGGCGGAGCGCCGGCGCTGGAAGACCGAGGTGCTCTCGGCCTCGCCCTCGGACCTCGGGGGGTTCAAGGAGATCGTGTTCGAGGTCAAGGGCAGGGACGCATACTCCCGGCTGAAGCACGAGTCCGGCGTCCACCGCGTCCAGCGCGTGCCCGTGACGGAGTCCTCCGGGCGCATCCATACCTCGACGGCGACCGTGGCGGTGCTGCCGGCGGCCGAGGACGTCGAGGTCGACATCCGGCCCGAGGACCTGAAGATCGACGTGTTCCGTTCGGCGGGGCCCGGGGGGCAGTCGGTGAACACGACCGACTCGGCCGTCCGGATCACCCACAAGCCGACCGGTATCGTGGTCGGGAGCCAGGAGGAACGCTCGCAGCTGCAGAATCGCGAGAAGGCGATGCGGTACCTCCGCGCCCGCCTGCTCCATCGGGCCCAGGAGGAGGCCGCCGCCAAGGAGGCCGCCGCCCGACGCTCGCAGGTCGGCACCGGGGAGCGTTCCGAGAAGATCCGCACGTACAACTTCCCCGAGAACCGCGTGACCGATCACCGCGTCAAGCTGACGGTCCATCGCCTGCCCGACGTGCTGGCGGGGGATCTGGACGCGTTCGTCGACGCGTTGCACGCCGCGGAGCGAGCGGAGCAGCTGGCCCGTGACGACGGCGAGGGCGACGTGGAACGGGATCCATGACGATGCGTCCTGCCGAGGTCCTGCGGCGCGCGAGCGGCTACCTGGATCGGCACGGTGTCGAGAGCCCCGACGCGACGGCCGAGATCCTGTTGATGCACGTGCTCGGCACCGACCGAACGGGGTTGTACGCGCGTGCGGCGGGGCTCGACACACGCGAGGCTCGGATGTTCGGCCGCGCGATCTGTCAGCGGTGCGCCGGGACGCCGGTGCAGCACCTGACCGGCGACCAGCCGTTCCGAGGCATCACGCTCGAGGTACGGCCCGGTGTGTTCGTCCCTCGCCCCGAGACCGAGCTCCTCGTCGAGCACGCGCTCGCGGAGGCCGGCGACCGCGAGGACCCCGTCGTCGTCGACGCCGGCACGGGCACCGGCGCGATCGCGCTCGCCGTCAAGCATGAGCGACCCGATGCCATGGTGTTCGCGACGGACCTGTCCGCCGAGGCCGTCGAGCTCGCCCGGGCGAACGCCGAACGGCTGCGGCTCGCCGTGACCGTCCTGGAGGGCGACCTCCTCGAAGCGCTGCCCGTCGTCCTGCGGGGATGGGTGGACGTCGTCGTGAGTAACCCGCCGTACGTACCGGCGGAGGAGTTCGAGGATCTTCCGGCCGAGGTGCGGGCCGATCCCGTCCTCGCGCTGGTCGGGGGGATCGAGGTCTACGAGCGGCTGGGCGCACAGGCCTCCCGATGGTTGCGCGGCGGCGGTTTGCTGGCGGTCGAGATCGACGCAAGGCTCGGCGACCGCGTGGTACGCGCGCTCTCGAGCGCGTTCGCGGAGGTCCGCGTCGAGCCCGATCTCACGGGCCGCGACCGGGTGGTCCTCGCCCGAGCGCCGTGACCTCGACGCTCGACCCCATCCAGGCGGCCGCGCGGGCGGCGCTCGACGGCTCGCTCATCGTCCTGCCCACGGACACGGTGTACGGCATCGGCGCTCGGCCCGACGATCCCTCGGCCACCGCGCGGCTGTTCGAGGCGAAGGGACGTCCGCGCGAACTGGAGCTGCCGGTGCTGGTGCCCTCGACCGAGGCGGCCCGGCGGATCGCGAACTTCGACGAGCGCGCCGATGCGCTCGCCCTGCGGTTCTGGGCCGGCCGGCTCACGATCGTGCTGCCCCGAACCCGGATCGCTCGCGCGTGGGACCTCGGTGGAGACCCGACGACGATCGGCGTCCGGATGCCGCACGAGCCGCTCGCCCTCGCAGTGCTCGCGCGAACCGGCCCCCTCGCGGTGACGAGCGCGAACCGCAGCGGCGAGCCCACCCGATCGACGTGCGACGAGGTCGAGGCGACGTTCGCCGACGCCGTCGAGGTCTACCTCTGCGCACCGCAGCCGCTCACGGGCTCGGCCTCGACGGTGGTCGACCTCGCCCACGGGAGGCCGGCCGTCGTACGCGCCGGGGCCGTGTCGGAGCGAGCCATCGCCGAGGCATTGCGCGATCTCCGACCGCCCGGGGTCTCCGAGGGCCCGGTGTAGACTCGCGGCCCCATGACGATGGTCCTGGTGGTGTGCACGGGCAACGTGTGTCGGTCGCCCATCGCGGAGGGGCTCCTGCGCGCCGCGTTCGCGGACCGGATAGGGCCCGATGTGCCCGAGGTGGTATCGGCGGGGACGATGGGGTGGACCGGCTCGGGTGCGCACCCCAGCTCGATCCGTGCGGCCGCCGAACGCGGGGTCGACATCTCGGGTCATCGCGCGCGCGAGGTCTCCGAGGAGGACGTCGCTCGGGCGGATCTGATCGTCGCGATGGACCCCGAGCACGCCGAAGCGTTCGCCGGCGAGGCGGGCTCGCGCGCCTTCACGCTCAAGGAGCTCGTCCGGCTCCTCGAGGCGTTGCCCGAGGTGGAGGAGGCGTCGCTCGGACGCCTGTCCGAGCGCATCGCCGAGGCCGACCGGCTCCGTCGTGAAGGCTTCGAGGGCGATCCGATGGACGAGGGGATCGCGGACCCGCTCGGCATGCCCCTTGACGCGTTCCGGGCCGTCGCCGCCGAGCTCGACGCGTGGTGCTCGCGGCTGGCCGACGGGCTCGTCGGCCGCACGCATGTGCGCGCGGCCCCCGGATCGACGGGATCCTAGACGTGCGGATCTCGATGGGATGCGACCACGCGGGGTATCCGCTGAAGGAAACGCTGAAGGCCTACCTGACCGAGCACGGACACGAGGTGCTCGACGTCGGGACCGACTCGGAGGAGATGGTGGACTACCCGGACTTCTGCGCCGCCGCCGCGCGGGCGGTTGTCGAGGGGCGCGTGGACCGGGGGATCGTGCTGGGCGGGTCCGGGCAGGGGGAGCAGCTCGCCGCCAACAAGGTCCACGGTGCCCGTGCTGCGCTCTGCAACGACCTGCACCTGGCAGAACTGTCGCGCCGCCACAACGACGCGAACGTGCTCGCGATGGGGGGCCGCATCGTGGCCGTGCAGCTCGCACGGGAGATCCTCCAGCTCTGGCTGGATACGCCGTTCGAGGGCGGACGTCACGAGCGACGGCTCCGACAGGTCGCCGAGATCGAACGAGGAGAGCGCTGAGATGCCGGAACATCGAGAGACGAGCGACGGGTTCGTCGCGGATTGGGATGCGCTGCTGGCGACCGACCCCGACGTCGCCGAGGCGATCTCTGGCGAGCTCCGGCGCGAACGGAGCACGCTGCGGCTCATCGCATCGGAGAACTACGCGAGCCCCGCGGTGCTCGCCGCACAGGCGTCGACGATGAACAACAAGTACGCAGAGGGATATCCGGGTCATCGCTATTACGGCGGCTGCCGGTTCGTCGACGTCACGGAACAGCTGGCGATCGATCGCGCAAAGGAGCTGTTCGGCGCCGACCACGCCAACGTGCAACCGCACGCGGGCGCGCAAGCCAACATGGCCGTGTTCGGGGCCTTCCTGGAGCCGCGTTCGCAGGACAAGGTGCTCGGGCTGGTGCTCGCGCACGGCGGTCACCTGACTCACGGGTCACCGGTCAACGTGTCCGGCAAGTGGTTCACCTTCATCGGCTACGAGGTCGACCGCGAGACCGAGCAGCTCGACTACGATCGGATCCGCGGCCTGGCCCTGGAGCATCGACCCAAGGTCGTGCTCGCAGGCTTCACCGCGTACCCCAGGGTGATCGACTGGGTCGCGTTCCGGAGCATCGCGGACGAGGTCGGGGCGATCCTGTGGGTCGACGCGTCGCACTTCATCGGGCTGTGCGCCGGCGGCGCGTACCCGAGCCCGGTGCCGTTCGCCGACGTCGTGACCTTCACCACCCACAAGACCCTGCGGGGCCCGCGAGGCGCGATCATCCTGGCCCGCGAGGAACACGCGAAGGCGATCGACAAGGCGGTCTTCCCGATGATGCAGGGCGGGCCGCTCGAACACGTGATCGCGGCCAAGGCCGTCTGCCTGAAGGAGGCGATGGCCCCGTCGTTCACGGAGTACGCCGCGCGCGTCGTGCGCGCCTCCCGAGCGCTCGCGCAGGGCCTCGCGGACGAAGGCGTCCGGATCGTGTCGGGCGGGACGGACTCGCACCTGGTCCTGTGCGACCTGCGACCGCTCGGGATCGGCGGCAAGCAGGCCGAGACCGTCTGCGACGAGATCGGGATCGCGATCAACAAGAACGGGATCCCGTTCGACCCGCAGCCGCCGCTCGACCCCTCGGGCATCCGCGTGGGCACCCCGGCGCCGGCTACCCTTGGGATGGACGAGCCCGAGATGAAAGAGGTCTCGAGCATCATCGGAGATGCCCTCCGCAACCCCCGCGACGAACGGGTCGCGGCCGCGAGCCGCGCGCGCGTGGCCGAGCTGGTGGCTCGGTTCCCCGCCTACCCGCGCTGAGGCCTCGTCGGCCCCGTCGAGGAGCACCCGCCAGGGGGTAGCATCGCCTCACAGCGTGCGTCCGTATCTCCTGGTATTCGCGGCGAGTGCCGGCGTGACCTTCGCGGTCACGCCCCTCGTCCGTCGGCTGGCGTTCCGGTTCGGTTGGATCGACCACCCCTCCGACCGCAAGGTCCATCCGAAGCCCACACCGACCGCGGGGGGGCTCGCGATGTACCTCGGCGTCGCGGCCGGGCTCCTGGCGGCCCGGGTGATCCCCTTCCTGTCCGGCCTGCACCAGACGTCCTCCGAGCTCGACGCGGCGTTCGTGGCCGCGACCGTCGTCGTCGTGCTCGGGCTGGTGGACGACACGCGCGGCGTCTCCGCGCTCGGGAAGCTCGCGGGGCAGGTGCTCGCCGCCGGGATCGTCGTGCTCCTCGGCGTCCAGCTCCTCTATTTCTACTTCCCGGGTCAGGGCGTGGTCTCGCTCTCGCCGGACCTCGCCGTCCCGCTCACCGTGCTGTGGATCGTGGCGCTCATGAACGCCGTGAACCTCGTCGACGGGCTCGACGGTCTGGCGGCCGGCATGGTCGCGATCGCGGCCATCGCCTTCTTCGCGTACTTCCGGACCCCCGACGGCGGCGACCAGGCCAGCGTCGCCGCGCTCATGTCGACGATCGTCGCGGGGGTGGCACTCGGGTTCCTGCCGTGGAACTTCCACCCGGCGAAGATCTTCATGGGCGACTCGGGCGCGCTCCTGCTGGGGCTGCTCATGGCCGTCGCCACGATCTCCGGGGTGGGGCAGAACCTCGAGGGCCCGAGCGGCGGCGACCTGGCCGCCATCGCGATCCCGATCGCCGTCCCGCTGCTCGTCCTCGCGGTCCCGCTGCTCGACGTCGTGCTCGCGATCGTCCGACGGATGAGGAAGGGAATCGGGATCGCGCACGCGGACAAGGAGCACATCCACCACCGCCTGATGGACATCGGCCACTCCCACCGGCAGGCCGTGCTGCTGATGTACCTGTGGGGCGCGCTGATCGCGGGCGCTGCGCTGGTGGCCGCTTACGTGAACGGGCGGATCCTCGTCGTCGCGATCCTGGTCTCGGCGGTGCTGGTCGCGACCGTCCTCCCCCGCCTGATCCGGGACCGGACCCCGCGTGGGAGCGACCGGCCGGCGGCGATCGTCCATTCGGGTCATCACGCCGGAAGGCATCGACGCGGGGCCAGATCCGATGGCGCCGGGACCCGCGGGGCCCCCGTCGAGGCCGGTGCCGAGCCTGAGGCGCCCGTCCGGGCGGACGGGGTACCGTTGCGTTCGGAGTCGACCCCCGCGCTTTCCGACGCACCGGCGACGACGAGAACGCGCGATACGGCGTGATGCCAGGGCTCGGTCGAGGTGCCCACTTCGGGCCTCGTGGGGCATAATCCGGGCTTCGGGAGGCGTCCCACGAGCAGCGTTTCGTACTCCTCGATGGGACAGGGGGTTGCGTGCCGGACATCGACGTTCGCCTCGAGCGGGTCACCAAGAGCTTCGGCGAAGCCATAGCCGTCGACGACCTCTCGATCGACATCGCGGAGGGGGAGTTCTTCAGCATGCTCGGTCCCTCCGGGTGCGGGAAGACGACCACGCTCCGGATGATCGGCGGGTTCGAGGACCCCTCGCGCGGGACGGTGTACCTGGGCGGCCGAGACGTCACCGACCTCCCGTCGTACAAGCGAGACGTCAACACGGTGTTCCAGTCCTACGCGTTGTTCCCGCACCTGGACGTGTTCGAGAACGTCGCGTTCGGGCTGCGGCGAAAGAAGGTCCCCAAGAACGAGGTCAGGTCCCGCGTGGACGACGCCCTCCGCCTCGTCGAGATGACGGGGTTCGAGACGCGCAAGCCGGGGCAGATGTCCGGTGGCCAGCAACAGCGCATCGCGCTCGCCCGAGCGCTGGTCAACCGACCTAAGGTGCTTCTGCTCGACGAGCCGCTCGGGGCCCTGGACCTGAAGCTGCGCAAGCAGATGCAGCTCGAGCTGAAGAGCATCCAGCAGGAGGTCGGGATCACCTTCATCTACGTCACCCACGACCAGGAAGAGGCGATGACGATGTCCGACCGGCTCGCGGTGATGCGCCACGGCCGGATCGAGCAGACGGGGGGACCCGAGGAGGTGTACGAGCATCCAGCCACGCCGTTCGTCGCGAGCTTCCTCGGTGCCTCGAACCTGCTCCTCGGTGAGCTGAAGGCCCAATCGAACGGTTACACGTCGATCGTGACCGAAGGCGGGGACGTGCTCCGCGCCGGCACCGACATGATCCCGCCGGGCCTCTCGGGCGCCGTGCAGGTGGGGGTTCGTCCCGAGAAGATCACGCTGGTCCAGCAGGACGGGAGTCCGCCCTCCGACCGCAATCACGTCTCCGGCGTCATACGTATGTCCACGTACATCGGCGTGAACTACCAGTACGAGGTCGAGGGGCCCGGGGGCCACATGCTGCGCGTCTACGTGCAGAACCTCGGCGCCGCGGGGTCACATCCGAACGCGGGTGATCGGGTCCGCCTCGAATGGCTACCGGAGCACACGTTCGTCGTCGAGCGTTCGGAGAACGAGCCGGAGGAGGGTGAATGAACGACCGGAGTCCGTGGACAGATCCGTCGTGGATACGAGGGATGACCCAGCGCCGCATGTCGCGGCGCGACCTCATCCGCAACGCCGCCGTCGGCGCCGGCGCGATCGGGATCTCCTCGATCCTGGCCGCGTGCGGGGTGAGCGGGGAGGCACAGACCACCGGCCCGACGGCGGGGGAGGAGGGCTCGACCCAGTGGTGGGCCGACATGAAGGCCCAGGGCCCGGGCGACCACATCAACTTCACGAACTGGCCCGCGTACATCGACCGGGACTTCTCGATCGACGGTCCCGGCAGTCGGCCCTCCCTGTACGAGTTCACGAAGGCCACCGGCATCGACGTGACCTATCGCGCCGACATCAACTCGAACGAGGAGTTCTACGCGGCGATCCGGCCCGCCCTCGAGAGCGGCCAGGACACTGGCCACGACATCATCGTGATGTCCAACTTCCAGGAGTTGGCCGAGATGATCGCGCTCGGGTATCTGATCGAGCTCGACCCGGAGCTCCACCCCAACTTCGACCAATACGCAGGCCCGAACTTCGTGGATCCCGTCTACGACCCGGGCAACAAGTACACGATGGCCTGGCAATCGGGCATCACCGGGATCGGCTACAACACGAAGTACGTCGACGAGCCCGTCACCAGCCTCGACGATCTCTTGAACCCGAAGTACGCGGGCCACGTCGCGATGTTCAACAACTCGCCCGACGCGGGATGCAGCGCGATGCTCCATCTGGGGATCGACCCGGAGACCTCGACGCCGGACGATTGGCAGAAGGCGGCCGATTACCTGCAGACGTTCAACGACTCGGGCGGGTTGCGGGGTTGGATGGACCAGGCCTATCTCACCGCCATCGAGAACGAGGATCTGTGGATCACGATGGCGTGGTCCGGCGACATCCTGAACGACAAGCTCTACTTCCCCGAGTACGCGACGTTCGAGTTCACGGTTCCCGACGCGGGAGCGGTGATCTTCATCGACAACGGGTGCATCCCCAACAAGGCGGCGAACCCGGTCGGGGCCGAGATGCTCATGGACTGGTACTACGACCCGACGTACGCCGCGATGCTCACGGAGTGGAACGCCTACTTCACGCCGGTTCCCGCCGGAGGGAAGATCGTGCAGGCCGACGCGGCGTCCGCGAAGGGTGCCGACAAGGAGGTCCTCCAGACGATCGCGAACAGTCCGTACGTGTTCCCGGACGCCGAGTTCGCCAAGAAGCTGCACAACTACCGGGTCCTCGAGGGGGACGAGATCCAGACGTGGAACGACATCTTCAACCCGATCTTCCTGACGTAGCGGCCCCCGAGCGGCGGAAGAAGCGCTCCAAGGCGCCCTTCGGCCTGGCGGCCCCCGCCCTGCTCTGGCTACTCGTGCTGTTCGTCGTCCCGATGATCGCGATGCTGAGTCTGTCGCTGCAGACGGGGAACAGCCTCGAGGGGTTCCGTCAGACATTCCGTTTCGCGAACTTCACCGATGCGCTTTCCCAGAACGGCCCGTTCGTGGTGCGGTCGTTGCGGAACGCGGCCATCGTGACGGGGATCGCCCTCCTGCTCGCCTATCCGGTGGCGTATTGGATCGCGTTCTACGGCGGCCGGTTCAAGAACGTGTTCCTGTTCCTCCTCCTGCTGCCGTTCTTCATCTCATTCGTCATCCGGACCGTGGCGTGGAGCTTCATCTTGTCCGACAACGGGATCGTCCTCGGGACCCTGAAGAACATCGGTCTGCTCCCCGAGAGTTACCGGGTCCTGGGAACGACGTTCGCCGTGATCGCGGGGATCACTTACAACCTCTTGCCGTTCACGATCTTGCCCCTGTACGTCTCGTTGGAGCAGATCGATCACCGGCTGGTTGAGGCCGCCCGGGACCTGTACGCGAGCAAGACGAAGGCTTTCACCAAGGTGGTCCTGCCGTTGTCGATGCCGGGCGTGTTCGCCGCGGTGCTGCTCACGTCGATCCCGGCCATCGGCGACTACGTGAACGCGTCCGTACTCGGCGGACCGGGAACGACGATGATCGGCAACGTCATCCAGTCCGAGTTCCTTCGGGACCGCAACTATCCGGAGGCCGCGGCCCTCGCTTTCGTGTTGATGGCCATCATGCTGGTGGGTGCCGTCATCTACGCCCGGGTGCTCGGGACGTCGAGGATCACCGAGGCATGAGCGCCATCGCCACGGAGCCCCGGCAGGAGATCGCTCCGGCGCCGGTCGCCCGGCGTCCGGCGAGGCGTTGGACCCGCTTCGTGTTGCCCTCGTACGTGGGGGCATTCATCCTGTACCTCTCCTTCCCGATCTTCGTCATCATCCTGTTCAGCTTCAACCAGACGCGTGGCGGATTCGGAACGTCGCCTCGGGTCAAGACCACGTGGATCGGGTTCACCGTGGACTGGTACAAGCGCCTGTTCGAGCTCCCGGATCTCACGGCGGCGCTCCGTCACTCACTCACGATCGGTGTGCTGAGCGCCTTGGCCGCGACGGCACTCGGGACGCTGCTCGGTCTGGCACTCGCTCGCTATCGATTCCGCGGCCGCGCGGGGGCCGACTTCGTCATCTTTCTCTCCATCTCGGCGCCCGAGATCGTCCTCGGCGCGGCGTTGGCATCGTTCTTCGTTGCTCTCGGGATCTCCCGCGGCCTGTCCACGCTCTTCCTCGCCCACACGATGTTCAGCATCGCCTTCGTCACCGTGACGGTGCGAGCCAGGGCGGCCGGCCTCGATCCCGCGCTGGAGGCAGCCGCGATGGACCTCGGAGCCGGTCCGATCACCGCGTTCTTCAAGGTGACGCTCCCGCTCCTGTTCCCGGGGATCTTGGCCGGGTTCCTGCTCGCGTTCGCGCTGTCCATGGATGACTTCGTGATCAGTCAGTTCACGCAGGGACCGGCGACGATGTTCCCGACGTGGGTGTACGGAGCCACGAGGGTTGGGATCCCGCCCCACGTGTTCGCCTTCGCGACGATCATCTTCTTGACGGGCGCAACCGTGGCGATGGTGCAAGCCTTGACGCAGTTCCGCCGAGCCTGACGATCCGAGGCACCTTCTTTCAACGTCGTCGGAGCCGGACCTGACTTCGTGAAAGCTTTCACAAGCTCCCCAGAAATGGGCCTTCAACCTGCGGAAACGGCCGCGATGACGTGGCCCAAAGGCCCTGGATATACTTCCGCGCCCATGGCGGGTTCGAGCGGTGACGGCGCGTGGGCCGGCATGGGGATCGGGTGGGCGGTCGTCTCGACGCTGATCGGGGGGATCGTCGTGTGGGGAGGACTCGGGTACCTGGCCGATCGGCTTCTCGGGCTCAACCCGCGCATCCTCACGGCCGTGGGGATCGTGCTGGGGGCGGGAGCGGCCATCTACCTCGTGTACCTGCGATTCGGCAAAGGGGAAGGGAACCGCCGTGGCGCCTGAACGAGAGATGATCCGGCGCATCTCGCCGTTCGCGCTTCCCGTCGCGGTCGCCGCCTTCGCCCTGGGGACGCTGGTGGACGGCACCGATGCCGGGTGGTCCGCGGCCATCGCGATCGTCGTCGTCTACCTGAACTTCGTCGCGCACGGATCCTCGCTGGCGCTCGCCGCCACGATCTCACCGACGGTGATCTACGCGGTCGGCCTCGGCGGTTTCCTGGTGCGCCTGGGTCTCATCCTGCTGGTCATCGCGCTGCTCCAGCAGACCGAGTGGTTCTCGATCGTCGCCTTCATCGCCGCCCTCATCCCATCGACGATCGCGCTGCTCGTCGTCGAGATGAAGCTGCTCTCCGGTCGGATGCAGGCGGACCTGTGGGCCGACCCGAACGCCGGTCGCGGGGCGGCGCCGTGACGGGGGCCGCCGGGGCGATCCTCGCCGCGTTCGAGCCGCCCACGACGAAGGACTTCGTCTGGGGGTGCTGGGGCCCATCGTTGCGCGCGGGCGGCCTCGAGTTCTGCCTCAACTTCATCACGTTCCTCGTCTTGCTCGGGTTCCTGCTCATGGTGTCGTTCTTCTACTTCGGTCTGCGGAGACCCCGGGTGGTACCGGGGAAGCTCCAGAGCCTCGCGGAGATGGGGATCTCGTTCGTGAACGAGAACATCGCCGTGCCCATGCTCGGCCCCGACAGCTCACGGTTCCTGCCCCTGCTGGTGACGTTCTTCTTCGCGATCTTCTTCTGGAACATCTTCGAGGTGGTCCCCGGCATCAACTTCTCGTCCAACAGCCGGATCGCGTTCCCGCTCGTGATGGCGATCGTGTCATGGGTCGTCTACAACGCGGTCGGGATAGCCAAGCACGGATTCCTCGGCTACCTGCGGCACGTGTGCTTCCCGCCGGGCGCGCCGGCGGTGTTGTACCTCCTGCTCGTCCCGATCGAGTTCTTCACACAGATCATCATCCGGCCGATCACCCTGTCGGTTCGACTCTGGGCCAACTTCGTGGCCGGGCACTTCCTGCTCGCCGTGTTCTTCCTGGGCACGATCGCGCTGCTCGAGGGGGGCTTCGTCGCGATCTTCGCGCCGTTCTCGTTCGCCATCTCGATCGCGCTCGTCGGCTTCGAGATCTTCGTGTCGGGGTTGCAGGCGTTCATCTTCTCGATCCTCACCGCGTCCTACATCGGCGGGGCGTTGGCCGAGGAGCACTAGACAAGGAGGCAGCATGTTGGGATTGCTCGCGCAGACGACGGGGGATGTCGGCACCGGTCTGGAGACTATCGGCAAGGGCCTCGTCATCGGGCTCGCCGCGATCGGCCCGGGGGTCGGGCTCGGGGTCCTGATCGGCCACGCCGTGGAGGCCATGGCGCGCCAGCCCGAGTACGCAGGCCAGGTTCGAGCGACGATGTTCATCGGCATCGGGTTGATCGAGGCCCTGGCGCTGTTCGGCATCGCGTTCTCGTTCATCATCTAGGGAGGGAGCCGACGTGGTGGCCACGATCTTCTGGTCCCTCGCTCAGGCCGAGCCGGAGCCGGCCAACGACGTCAAGGACCTGTACCCGCACTGGGAGGAATTGCTCGTCGGGGCGCTCGCGTTCGCCGTCCTGTTCTTCTTCATCTGGAAATGGGTGCTCCCTCGTATCAGTAAGCTCCTCGAGGAGCGGCGCGACAAGATCCAGGGTGACCTCGAGCGCGCCGAACAGACCCGCACGCAGGCCGAGCGGGAGCTCGCCGAGTACCGGGAGCAGCTCGCGCAGGCCCGTCAGGAGTCGAACGGCATCATCGAGGAGGCGCGGACGACGGCCGAGCGCCTTCGCGCCGAGATCCAGGCGCGAGCCGAGCGCGAGGCCGCCGCCACCGTCGCGAAGGCCCAGGACGAGATCCGGGCCGAGCGGGACCGGGTCTTCCAGGAGCTCCGTGGCGAGATCGGCGAGATCGCGGTCGAGCTCGCGGGTCGCGTCGTCGGAGCCTCCTTGGACGCCACGGCGCATCAGCGGCTGATCGACGAGTACATCGACCAGGTGTCCAAGGGCGTCGCGCCGAACGGGAAGCACTGACGTGGCGGACAAGGACGCGATCGTTCGCAGCTACGCCGAGGCGCTGTTCCGGGTGGCGGACGCCGAGGGTGAGCTCGACGCGGTCGAGCGGCGGCTCTTCGCGTTCGCCGAGCTGCTCGAACGGGAGACGCGCGTCCGGGACGCGCTCCTTGATCCCTCCCTGCCCATCGAGAACAAGCGGCAGCTGATCGCGGACAGCCTCCGCGAGCGCGCCAACCCGCTGGCGGTCAACCTGCTCGGATTCCTCGTCGAGCAGGGGCGAGCCCGAGAGATCGGCCGTATCGTCGACGCGCTCGCAGAGGTCGTCGCGGCGACCCGCGAGCGGGCGGTCGCCGAGGTCCGCTCGGCGGTCCCGCTCGGCGACGCCCGAGCCAAGGAGCTGGCCGGCGCGCTCTCCAGGGCCACGGGACGGCCGATCGAGGTCAGGGTCATCGTCGATCCGAGCGTGGTCGGTGGCGTCGTGGCCAGGGTCGGCGACGAGATCTTCGACGGGTCCGTGCGCTCGCGCCTGATCGGGGCACGCGAGCAACTGACCGGAACGACCACAAGGAGCGGGTGAACAATGGCAGTCGACGAGCTGAACTTCGATCCGAAGGACATCGCCGAGGCCCTCCGCAAGAACGTCGAGAGCTTCACACCCTCGGTCGAGCGTGAAGAGGTCGGTCGCGTGGTCGAGGCCGGCGACGGCATCGCGCGCGTGAAGGGGCTCCCCGGCGCGATGGCCAACGAGCTGCTCGAGTTCCCCGGCGGGGTCCTCGGGCTCGCGTTCAACCTCGACGAGGACGAGATCGGCTGCATCATCCTCGGCGAGTCCTCCCAGATCGAGGAGGGCGACCTCGTCAAACAGACCGGGAGGATCCTGTCGATCCCGGTGGGCGACGGCTTCCTGGGCCGGGTGATCGATCCCCTCGGCGTCCCCCTGGACGGGAAAGGCCCGATCCACGCGGAGGACACGCGGGTGCTCGAGATCCAGGCCGCCAACGTCGTCGACCGTCAGCCGGTGAAGGAGCCGCTGCAGACCGGCATCACCGCGATCGACGCGATGACGCCGATCGGGCGCGGTCAGCGCGAGCTGATCATCGGCGACCGACAGACGGGCAAGACCGCCGTGGCGATCGATGCGATCATCGCCCAGCGCGACAACTGGGCCAGCGGCGATCCGAAGAAACAGGTCCGCTGCATCTACGTCGCGGTGGGCCAGAAGGCCTCCACCGTGGCCGAGGTCGTCGAGACGCTGAGTGACAACGGCGCGCTCGAGTACACGGTGGTCGTGAACGCATCGGCGTCCGACCCCACCCCGTTCCAGTACATCGCGCCGTACTCGGGCGCGGCCCTGGGCGCGTACTGGATGTACGAGGGCAGGCACGCGCTCGCCGTCTACGACGACCTGTCCAAGCAGGCGACCGCCTACCGGACGCTCTCCCTGCTGCTCCGCCGGCCGCCGGGTCGCGAGGCGTACCCCGGCGACGTCTTCTACCTCCACTCCCGGTTGCTCGAACGCGCGGCCAAGCTCTCGGACCGGCTGGGCGCCGGGTCGCTGACGGCCCTGCCGATCATCGAGACCAAGGGCAACGACATCTCCGCCTACATCCCGACCAACGTGATCTCGATCACCGACGGTCAGATCTACCTTGAGCCCGACCTGTTCTTCGCCGGCGTGCGCCCCGCCATCAATGTCGGCACCTCCGTCTCGCGCGTGGGTGGGAACGCCCAGATCAAGGCGATGAAGAAGATCGCGGGGACCCTGCGCATCGCGATGGCGCAGTACCGGGCGCTCGAGGCGTTCGCGCAGTTCGGCTCCGAGCTGGACAAGGAGTCGCAGAAGCAGCTCGCCCGCGGTGCCCGCGTCGTCGAGATCCTCAAGCAGCCGCAGTACCGGCCCGTGCCGGTCGAGCGGCAGGTCGCCGCCATCTGGGTGGGCACCGGCGGGTACCTGGACGCCCTGCCGGTCGAGGACGCCAAGCGGTTCGTCGACGAGTTCATCGAGCAGCTCTCCGCCCGGACCAACGTCTTGGATGAGATCCGGGACTCGGGTGAGCTCTCGGACGCGGCCGAGGCCACGCTCAAGGATGCGCTCGAGGACTTCAGGCAGACCTTTGTGTCATCGGACGCAGGCGCCGGGAGCGAGGCCGGCGTGGGTCAGGGCGCGCCGAGGGACCCGGTCAAGCCGGACGTCGGGTGGGATCGCCTCTCCTCGGCCGACGACGAGGACGACGACGAGGACGAGCCCCCGGGCTCGGGCGGCTAGCGCTCCATGGGCGCCCAGCTCCGCGTCGTCCGCCGGCGGATCCGCTCGGTCCAGTCGACGATGAAGATCACCCGCGCCATGGAGCTGATCGCCGCGTCGCGGATCGTGAAGGCGCAGCAGCGCGTGATGGAGGCGCGGCCCTACGCGGACCTGCTCACCGCCGCGATGGAGGACGTGGCCCGCCAGACCGGCTCGATGGTCCACCCGCTGCTCGAGGAGCGCGAGGCCCCCTCGCGCGCCGGCGTGCTCGTCATGACCAGCGACCGCGGCCTGGCCGGCGCGTTCAACGCGAACCTCCTCAAGCGCGCCGAGGGCCTGCTCCGCCGTGTGCGATCCCGGGGGCTCGAACCCGTCCTGTACCTGACGGGGAAGAAGGCGATCGGGTACTTCCGGTTTCGAGGCGTGACGCCCGAGGCGTCGTGGTCGGGGTTCTCCGAGGTGCCGCGCTACGACGCCGCCGAGGAGATCGGGACCCGGATGATCGAGGACTTCGGCTCCGGGCGCATCGACGAGCTCCACACGGTCTACACGGACTTCCGCTCGGCGTTCACGTTCCGAGCCACGGACAAGCGGTTCCTGCCGATCGCGCCGGAGGAGGTCGTCGCGGACGTCCCCGGCGAGCCGAGCCCGGAGTACATCTTCGAGCCCGAGCCGGCCGAGATCCTCGACGACCTGCTCCCGCAGTACGTCATCACGAAGATCTACTTCGCGCTGCTCGAGTCCGCCGCCTCGGAGAACGCCGCCCGTCAGCGGGCGATGGCGGCCGCGACCGACAACGCGGACGAGCTCATCAAGGTGCTCACCCGGCAGGCCAACCGCGCCCGCCAGGACGAGATCACGACCGAGATCATGGAGATCGTGGGCGGGGCCGAGGCCCTGGCCTCGAAGGAGTGAGCGATGGCTGAGCAAGAGCTTGCACACGGACGGGTGGCCCGGGTGATCGGCCCGGTCGTCGACGTCGAGTTCCCACCCGACGGGCTGCCCGAGATCCACACCGCGTTGAGGATCGACGTGAACCTGGAAGGAGAGACGCGGTCGATCACCTGCGAGGTGGCCCAGCACATCGGCGACGGGATGGTCCGCACCATCGCCCTGAAGCCGACCGACGGCATGGTCCGCGGCTCTCCAGTGGAGAACACCGGCTCCCCGATCAGCGTGCCGGTAGGGGAGGGCGTACTCGGGCACGTGTACAACGTGCTCGGCGAGCCGCTCGACACCTCGCCGGACCAGATCCACGCGGCCGACCGCTGGCCGATCCACCGCCAGCCGCCGCCCTTCGAGGAGCTCGAGCCCAAGCAGGTGATGCTCGAGACCGGCATCAAGGTCATCGACCTGCTCGAGCCCTACGTGCAGGGCGGCAAGATCGGGATGTTCGGCGGCGCCGGGGTGGGCAAGACCGTCATCATCCAGGAGATGATCCGCCGCCAGGCACAGCAGCACGGCGGCGTCTCGGTGTTCGCCGGGGTCGGCGAGCGGACCCGCGAGGGCAACGACCTCTTCCTGGAGATGACCGAGTCCGGCGTCATCAAGAACACGGCGCTCGTGTTCGGCCAGATGGACGAGCCGCCGGGCGTCCGGCTCCGGGTGGCCCTGTCGGCGCTGACGATGGCCGAGTACTTCCGCGACGTCGAGCGCAAGGACGTGCTGCTCTTCGTCGACAACATCTTCCGATTCACGCAGGCGGGGTCGGAGGTCTCGACGCTCCTCGGCCGCATGCCGAGCGCCGTCGGCTACCAGCCCACGCTCGCCGACGAGATGGGCGACCTGCAGGAGCGGATCACCTCGACGAAGGGCCGCTCGATCACGTCGCTCCAGGCGATCTACGTGCCGGCCGACGACATCACCGATCCGGCGCCGCACACCGCGTTCGCGCACCTGGACGCGACCACGGTGCTCTCGCGCGACATCGCGTCGCTCGGGATCTACCCGGCGGTGGACCCGCTCGATTCGACGAGCCGGATCCTCGACGCGCGCTACGTCGGCCAGGACCACTACGACACGGCTCGCCGCGTCCAGGAGATCCTGCAGCGCTACAAGGACCTGCAGGACATCATCGCGATCCTCGGTGTGGACGAGCTGTCCGAGGAGGACAGGGTCATCGTGGCGCGGGCGAGGCGGATCCAGCTGTTCCTCTCCCAGCCGTTCTTCGTGGCCGAGCAGTTCACCGGCATCCCCGGCAAGTACACGCCGGTCGACGAGACGATCGCGTCGTTCAAGGGACTGTGCGAGGGCGAGTACGACCACCTGCCCGAGCAGGCGTTCCTGCTCGTCGGCGGGGTCGAGGAGGCCGTCGAGGCCGCCAAGAAGATGGAGCTGACCGTCTAGATGGCGCTCGACGTCCATCTCGTCACGCCCGAGCGCGAGATCTGGGCCGGTCCGGCGCAGATGGTGATCGCGCACGGCACCGACGGGATGGTCGGGATCTTGAACGGGCACGCCCCGCTCCTGATCCGGCTCTCGATCGCCCCGATCAGGATCCAGCTCGAGGACGGTCGCTGGATCGCCGCGGTGGTCGACGGCGGGTTCCTCCACGTGACGAGCGCGGAGGACTCGACGCGGGTCGACGTGCTCGCCTCCTTCGCCGAGCTGTCCGACGAGATCGATCGCGACGCCGCGCAGGCACGGGCCGAGCGGGCCCAGGCACGGCTCGCTCAGGGCGACGACGCGGGCGTGCGCGCCGAACTTGCGAAAGCGCTCGCTCGCACGGGCCTCGACGGGTAGCCTCGCGGGGTTCCGGGAAACACGATTTCGGAGAAGCGGTACGCAGGTGCAGGTCCCGAGCACGCCCGAACCTATGGAGCGCTGATGGATCGCTTGCTCGTCACCGGAGGGTCGCCGCTCGACGGCACCGTCGAGATCGCCGGCGCGAAGAATTCGGCATTGAAGCTGATGGCAGCCGTCGTGCTGTCCGACGGCCGATCCACGTTGCGCAACGTCCCTCGGATCCAGGACTGCTCCACGATGGTCGAGGTGCTCGAGCACCTGGGCGTCGGCTGCGCGTGGAAGGGCGACGCGCTGATCCTGGACACGAGGGACGTCCGATCGGTCGAGACGCCGTACGAGCTCGTCAGCCGGATGCGGGCCTCGATCCTGGTTCTGGGCCCGCTCCTGGCTCGGTTCGGGAATGCAAGGGTCGCGATGCCGGGCGGGTGCAACATCGGGTCGCGCGCGATCGACCTCCACATCCGCGGGCTCGAGAAGATGGGCGCCCGGTTCTCGTCCGAGCACGGGTTCCTCCTCGCCGAGACATCAGGTCTGCGCGGCGCCCTCGTCAACCTCGACTTCCCGAGCGTCGGGGCCACCGAGAACGTACTGATGGCCGCGGTCGCGGCGCGCGGAACCACCGTGATCGAGAACGCCGCCCGCGAGCCGGAGCTCGTCGACCTCGCGGATTTCCTGCGCGGCATGGGCGCCCGGATCGAGGGCGTTGGTACCCCGACCATCGAGATCGAGGGCGTCGAGGGGTTCTCGCCGGTCGACCACACCGTGATCCCCGATCGCGTGGAGGCGGGGACCTACGCGATCGCCCTGTGCGCCACGAGTGGACGGCTGGTGCTCTCGGGTGCCCGGGCCGATCACATGGACCTCGTGCTGTCCAAGCTCGCGGACGGTGGCGCGGAGGTGCTCGCGACCGACGGCGGTGTGGCGATCTCGATGGGTTCGCGCGCCCGGTGTGTCGATCTGGTGACGCTCCCGTACCCGGGCTTCCCGACCGACCTCCAGCCGCAGATGATGGCACTCCTCGCGTCGGCGGAGGGGACGAGCATCGTGACCGAGAACGTGTTCGAGGGCCGGTTCATGTTCGTGGACGAGCTCAACAGGATGGGTGCGGACATCCGCACCGAGGGCCACCATGCCGTGATCCGCGGCGTCGAACGCCTCTCGTCCGCGCCCGTGCGAGCGCTCGACATCCGCGCCGGCGCCGCGATGGTGATCGCGGCCCTGATGGCCGACGGCGTGACCGAGATCGAGGACATGTACCACGTCGATCGCGGCTACCAGGATCTGGAGACCAAGCTCACCGCGCTCGGCGCCGTCGTTCGTCGCGAGCGCGAACGCTCACCCGCCCTCCAGTGACCCGCGCGCGTCTCGGCGCGCTGGTGCTGCCGCCTCTGCTCGCGTCGACAGGATGGATCGCGGGGGCGGCTCGGGCCGAGGAGGCTCCTGGGGACCACCCCGGCGTGCTCGTCGCCGGCGTGCCCGGGGTGTCGTTCGAGGAGCTCATGTCGATCCCTGAGGTGGTCGCGCTCTCCCGGGCCGGCGGGGCGGGCCTGCTCGCGAATAGCCGAGACGTCGGCGTCATCACCTCGTCCGTCTCGGCCGACGACATGCAGCGAGCGGGGTTCATCGAGCTCGACCCCCGACGAACCGGAGGGCTCGAGGGCGTCGGCCGCGAACTCCGCACGCTGATCGAGGGCTCAACGAACGACGAGCTCTTGGTGATCGTCTACACCTCCCGTCCCTCGCCCGAGATGATCGGGTCGAACGACGAACTCCACGGCATCGCCGCGGCGGTTGGTCCTCCTCGGGCCCTGCTCCCGGGGACCGGTAACCAGGGATCCCTCACGAGTGGGTCGACGCGTCGGCACGGGGTCGTCGCGGGAGGCGACATCCGGGAGACGATCGACACGTTTCTCGGGGCAAGGGCACGTCACCTCGTGGCCGGGGAAGCCGCACCGGGCGAGCCCATCGAGATCATCCCGGGGCCCCCGCCGTTCGAGCTCCACGAGCGCTACCTCGCGCAACGCCGGATGTACGTCCCGATCGGAACGGCGGGTGCCATCTACCTCGCGATCGTGGGGCTCGGCGCGATCGCGGTCGTGGCGCTCGGGAACCGGGTCCCGAGCAGCGTCCGGCGGATCCTCGGGTGGGGGTGTCTGTCGGTCGCCGCGCTCGCGACCGCGTTGCTCGCGGCTGGGCATCTGCCCGATCTCACGTACGCGACGGTGGTTCCGTTCGTCGCGCTGGTGACGGTGTTCGGGACGCTCGCGTTCGCGCCGCTCGAGCGCCGGGACGTCCTGCTGGTTCCCGCCGGGATCGGGATCGCCGTCCTCGTCTTCTTCGTGCTCGAGGCTGCCCTCTCGTGGACGGCCGCCCTCACCCCGTTCGTCGGCGGGTCCGAGCTCGACGGGGGCCGGTTCTACGGCCTGCCGAACGCCTTCATCGGACTGTTGATCGGCGCGTCTCTGTGGATCGCGCATCGGCTCCGGACCGTCGCCGGCTTCGGCCTGCTCGTGAGCGTCGCCCTGTTCGCCGGGCTGCCCTATCTCGGCGCGAACCTTGGCGGTGGGGTCTCGCTGTTCGCGGCGGCCGGGTTGTGGCTCGCCATCCGCGAACGCGAGCGTCTGGGCCTCTGGAGGGGCATCGGCGTGTTCGTGGGCGTGACCGCGCTCGGCGCCGGCGTGATTCTCGTGGCGCACGCGATCTCCCCGTTCGAGACGCACGTCACGAGGTTCGAGGAGCAGGCGGGCGGTCTTGCCGGCGTGTTCGAGAAGTTCGGGGACCGGCTCCAGGTCGGGTTCGACCTCATCGCTCGGAACCCGCTCGCGCTGATCCCGGTCCTCGGGCTGCCGATCGCGATCGCGGCGGTGCTCCGGCCGCCGGCCCCGCTGCGGCCGAGCCTGCAACGGAACCCGGCATGGCGGGACGCGATCCTGGTCACGCTGCTGGCCGGCGTCGTCGCCTACCTCGTGAACGACTCCGGGCCGGCGGCGGCCGGCTTCGCGTTCGGGCTGGGCCTGGGCGGCCTCCTCGGCGTGTCGCTCCTGTCCGAAGCCGGGAAGATGGGGGAGTCGTGAGCAGCCAGCCGATCCCACCGCGCCCCGACGGGCTCCATCCGGTGCCGCTGATGCCCCCGCGTCCCGACACCCTCGAGGTCACCGACGACCTGCGGCCCAAGGCGTCCTGGAGCTGGTACGAGGCGCTTGTCGTCTACATCGTGGCGTTCCTGATCGCTGGGCTCGCGACCCTGCCGCTGATCCGGCTGATGGAGCCGGAGACCGATCTCACGAACATCGTCCTGACCACCGCTGCGGCCCTCGTGATCCTGGGGGTCCTGCTCCTGTGGCTCTCGACGTACCACAAGGGATGGCTCGGGGTGATGCGCCTCCCCGAACCGGGAACGTGGCGCAAGGAGATCGGTACGGGAGTCCTGTTCGCACTGGGGTTGTACCCCGTGATGGTGATCGTCGTCGGCGGCCTGCTGACCTACCTCCTGCAAGCGATCAGCGGCGAGCCCGTGAAGGCTCCCGAGCAGGTCGGTGAGCACCTCCCGGCGATCGGGACCGCCCTGACGATCGTCTATGCGGTCGTGATCGCGCCGGTGGGCGAGGAGCTCTTCTTCCGAGGCGTGCTGTTCCGGTCCCTGCGCGATCGGCATGGGTTCTGGGTCGGGGCGGTCGGCTCGGCGATCGTCTTCGGGCTGATCCACTACATCCCCGGTTCGGCGGTCGACGCGGCCCTGCTCATGATCGTGATGTTCTTCACCGGTGTGGCGCTGTGCTTCCTGTACGAGCGCCGCGGGACGATCGTGGCTCCGCTCGCCGCCCACGTCACCTTCAACGTGATCGGCATCGTGCTGATCCTGGGATTGCGCTAGGGAGGGCCGATGGCGCTGTTCCCGAGCGACGAGTGGCTGACGCAGTACCGGGACCTGATCAACGGTTCCAGCGAGTATCGCGAGTCGGCCGAGGACTGGGAGGGCGACGTCGCGTTCTTCCTGGAGGCGGAGCCCGACCGCGGCGTGCCACAGGACCTCGTGGCCTGGCTCGACCTGTGGCACGGCGAGTGCCGCGGCGCACGGATGATCACGGCCGAGGAGGGCGAGACGTCGGCCTACGGGATCCGGGCGCCGTACTCGCGGTGGCGCGAGGTGGTGCTCGGTGATCTCGAACCCGTCAAGGCGATGGTGCAGGGCAAGCTCAAGCTGCGGGGCGACCTGGCCAACATCGTGCGGCACGTGCGCGCCGCGAAGGAGCTCGTGCACCTCACGACCCTCGTCCCGACCGAGTTCCTCGGCAACGCCTGATCCATGCGGGCCGTCGTCTATCGCGGCGTCGAACGCGTCGAGGTCGCCGACGTCCCCGATCCTGTGATCGAGGACCCGAACGACGCGATCGTGCGCGTCGGACTCACGGCGATCTGCGGGTCCGACCTGCACCTGTACCACGGCAAGGCCCCACTCGAGCCCGGCGACACGATCGGCCACGAGGCGATCGGCGTGATCGAACAGGTCGGTCCCGCGGTCACGCGGTTCGCGCCCGGGCAGCGGGTGGTCGTCTCGTTCGGCATCGCGTGCGGCGCCTGCTGGTTCTGCCGAAGGGGGCAGACCCAGCTGTGCGAGGACTTCGGCTTCCTCGGCTACGGGATGTTCGGAGGCAGCCTCGGCGGCGCGCAGGCCGAGCTGCTCCGCGTCCCGGTGGCCGACGTCAATCTGCTGCCCGTGCCCGAAGGTCTCGACGACGACCGTGCGATGTTCGTCGGCGACGCCCTGACGACCGGTGTCTACGCGGCCGGGTTGGCCGGCATCGCCGACGGCGACACGGTCGCGGTCGTGGGGGCCGGGCCGGTCGGGTTCTTCTGCGCGCAGGCGGCGCTCCAGAGCGCGTCCTCCGTGCTCGCCCTCGACCTCGATCCCGCCCGACTCGCGCTCGCCGGACGCACGGGGGCGATCCCGATCGACGTCGCGAACCGCAACGCGCAGACCGCCGTATTCGAGCACACGGACGGGCGCGGCGCGGACGTCGTGATCGAGGCCGTCGGGACGCCCGCGGCCTTCGAGCGCTCGCTCGACATCGTGCGCCGAGGCGGCACCGTCGTGGTGATGGGGGTCTATACGAGCGAGCTCGTCCAAGCGCAGATCGGCGTGTGGTGGATCCGAGCGCTCCAGCTCCGGTTCGCCGGCACCACGCCGGTCCACGCCTGGTGGGAGCGCGCGATGGCCGAGGTGCAGGCCGGTCGGCTCGACCCCCGGCCGATCGTCTCGCATCGCCTCCCGCTCGAGGAGGCCCCGAAGGGCTACGAGCTGTTCGACACGAAGCAGGCGACGAAGGTCCTGCTGGAGCCGTGACCGCCCCGGTCTCGGTTGCGCCGTGATGGTGCGGTTCGCCGATGCGGAGCCGAACGGGCTCGCCGACCTCGTCGGCCGGCTGATCGGGGCCAACCTCGAGGCCGAACCCGATCGCCGACACCTCCTTCGGGACACGATCGTGCGCCTGACAGCCTCCGACGCCGCGATCGAGGCAACGGTCACGCTGTCGAGCACCGGGGTCGCCGTGTCCAACGGGCCGACAGGTCGCCGGCCGCACCTCGTCCTCGCGGCCGACGCGTACGACCTGATCGAGTTGGCGGGCGCCCCGTTGCGGTTCGGCTTCCCGGACGTCTTGCATCCGCGGGGACGTTCGGTGCTCCGTCGGATCGCCACCCGGCACGTGCGAGTATCGGGCATGCTCCTGCACCCGATTCGGCTCTCGCGGTTCACCCGGCTGCTGTCGGTGGTCCCGTGAGCGCCGGCGCCGAGCCGGTCCCGCTGCCGGCGCCACCGCTCCGGCAGCGCCGGTGGATCCCGGTGATAGCGCTGGCGGGGGTGCTGGCCGCGGTCACGACCGGGGGCTACCTGACCTCCGACGCGCTCGGCGAGATCCGAGGCGGGGCCGTCGCCGTCGGCACGTCGGTCCGGGTCACCCCGTTCCCCGGCTGGGAGCTCGCCGGCCGATCGGCCGATCCCGACAGGATCCGCCTG
>Ga0207428_10000790_pt1 | contig 35869 bp, 34 predicted proteins | sample RhiMethybrSRZTD1_FD_187600 | JGI IMG/M metagenome (GOLD analysis project Ga0207428, IMG submission 187600) | Populus rhizosphere microbial communities from Tennessee, USA - Rhizosphere MetaG P. TD hybrid SRZTD1 (SPAdes) (version 3) | ecosystem: Host-associated > Plants > Roots > Rhizosphere >...
GGCAAGGGGACAAGCCCTGCCGCTACTGCTGCGTCCACCGGACGTGGAGCCGGCACACCGGTCCGCGACGCGCAGGTCACGGGCCCGCAGGGTGACCTTCACGCAGGGCGCATCGATATCGTGCTCGCGAAGCCGGACAATCGGATGGAACGGCTGGAAGCGTTTACGAATGTGACGCTGAAGATGGAGACGAAATCGGCCTCGGGCGCGCGCCTCACCTATGTCGCTGCCAAAGAGCAGTACGTGATTTCGGGTGAACGGGCCATTCCGGTCACTGTGGTCGTCCGGGCCGCGGCCACTACGACGACACCGCCATCCTGCCGCGAGTGGAGCGGACGAACGTTGACCTTCTACAAGTCGACCGATACGATCAGCGTTGACGGCAACGAGGAGTCCCGTACCGACACCAGGAACATCCCGTGCCCACTCCAGACGTCGCGTTGAAACGCGACGGTCCGTCGTCGGCCACGCTCGTGTCCACGCTGCGCACGCAGGAACTCACGAAATCGTACGGCGGGCGCACGGTGGTGCGAGGCGTGAGCATCGAGGTCGCTTCGGGAGAGATCGTCGGCCTGCTCGGCCCGAATGGCGCGGGAAAGACGACGACTTTCTACATGACGGTCGGACTCACCGGGCCGGATTCGGGCCGCGTCATCCTCGATGACGAAGACCTCACGGACGCGCCGATGTACGTGCGTGCCCGGAAAGGCATCGGCTATCTGCCGCAGGAGCCATCGATCTTCCGCGGATTGACGGTCGAGCAGAACATTCTCGGCATCCTGGAGACGTTGGACCTCGACGCCGCGACTCGGCAGGCTCGGCTTGCCGATCTCCTCGCCGAGCTTCATCTGACGCCGTTGGCGTCGGCGCCGGCGTACACGCTGTCCGGCGGAGAGCGGCGGCGTGCCGAGATCACGCGCGCGCTCGTGATGTCGCCGCGGTTCATGCTGCTCGACGAGCCGTTCGCGGGCATCGACCCGATCGCGGTGACGGAGATTCAGAAGATCGTGTTTCACCTGAAAGAGCGGGGCATCGGCGTGCTGATCACGGATCACAACGTGCGCGAAACGCTGCGGATCACCGACAGGGCCTACATCGTGCACGACGGCATCATTTTCCGGAGCGGGACGCCGGACTCGCTCGCCGCCGATGAGGACGTGCGCCGGATTTATCTGGGGGCCGACTTCCGCTTGGACTAAGATGGTTCAAGGCTGAACGACCGTAAGTCATGGCGATTTCGCAGAAACTCCACACCAAGCTCGTTCAGAAGCTGATTCTGACGCCGTCGCTGCAGCAGGCGATCAAGCTGCTGCCGATGTCGACCCTTGAGCTGTCGGAGCTCTTGAACCAGGAGATGGTCGAGAACCCGATGCTCGAAGAGGTCCCTACGGAGGAGCTGCAGCCGGTCGAAGCGACGCAGGAGAAGCAGGAAAACAAGACCGAGAACAAGGAGAAGGGTGATACCTGGGACGACCAGGACTACGAGTACTTCTTCGGCGACTATCTCGACGATGGCTACCGGCCGCGCACGCCGACCGAAGTCAAGGAACTGCCGCCGATCGAGAACACGCTGTCGACGGGACAGTCCCTTTCGAGCCACCTGCTGTGGCAGCTCTCGATGCAGACCGACGACGCGCTGATGCGCGAGATCGGCGAGGCCATCATCGGCAACCTTGACGACGATGGTTATCTCGTGGCGACGGTCGACGACATCGCCGGCATGGGCCCGTGGTCGACGGCCGACGTCGAACGCGCGCTGACGCTTGTCCAGAGTTTCGATCCGATCGGCGTCGCGGCTCGAGACCTGCAGGAATGCCTGCTGCTGCAGCTGCGACATCTCGGCATGGGCGGCACGCCGGCAGAGCGGATTGTCACCGAGCACATGCGCCTGCTGCAGAACCATCAGGTGCCGGAGCTGGCGCGCAAGCTGGGACTGACGATCGACGATCTCAAACAGCATATCGAGTTGATTCGTCACCTCGATCCGAAGCCCGGAAGCCGCCACAACCCGTCGCAGTCGCAGTACGTCATTCCCGACGTCTACATCGTGAAGATCGAAGACCAGTACGTCGCGGCCCTCAACGAAGAGGGGTTGCCGCAGCTGCGTATCAGTCCGGTGTACCGGCGGCTGCTCGACAAGAACGTCACCGAGAACACCGACGAGACGCGCGCCTACGTCAAAGACAAGTTCCGTTCGGCGCTGTGGCTGATCAAGTCGGTAGAGCAGCGGCAGAAAACGATCCATAAGGTCGCCACGAGCATCATTAATTTCCAAAGAGATTTCCTCGATCACGGCATCGAGTACCTGCGCCCGCTGGTACTGCGCGACGTGGCCAACGATATCGGCATGCACGAGTCGACGGTCAGCCGCGTCGTGACGAACAAGTACATGCACACGCCGCAGGGCGTGTTCGAGATGAAGTACTTCTTCCACAGCGGTATCAACAGCCAGTACGGCGACGCCGTGTCATCGGTCACGATCAAGCAGCGAATTCGCAAGATCATCGAGCAAGAAGACCCGAAGAAACCGCTGAGCGATTCCAAGATCGTCAGCATGCTGCACCGCGAGGGTCTCGAGCTGGCGCGACGGACGATCGCGAAGTACCGCGAAGAGCTGAAGATTCCGACGTCCAACCAGCGTAAGGTTCTCTACTAAGCGCCGACGATCGCCCCCATCGGCGCGGGTCGGCCACGGATTACCATGCGGCTCGAAATCACCGGACGACAATTCCCAATCACCGCACATGCCCGCAAAGTGGTCGAGCGGCGGATCGGCCACACCCTGAAGCTGCTGCACGACAGCGTCATCTCCGCGCACGTGGTCCTGACGCGTCAACGCGGCCTGGTGAAAGCTGAGGTGACCGTGCACGTCAGCCGCGAGCACTTCCTGCACGGGGAGGGGTCGGGCGACGATCTCACGATCGCGTTGACGGGCGCGATCGACAAGATCGAGCATCAGGCTGCCAAGCTGAAGGGCAAGTGGACCGGCCGGAAGCGACGCAACGGTGCTGCTCGCGCCAGCGAGGGGCCACCGCCGGCCTCCGACGGGAGTCTCGCGAGGGGGCGGGAAGACGGCGGCCGGCGGATCATCCGGGCCAGGCGATACGCCGTCAAGCCGATGACGATTGAGGACGCTGCCGCGGAAATCGGCGATGGGAACGACGCAGTGATCGTCTTCCGCAACTCGTCGACCGATGCGGTGACGGTGCTCTACCGGCGCACCGATGGGAACCTCGGCCTGATCGAACCTGATGCGTAACCGCCGCCTGCGGCCGTGAGCGCGCCTCCCATGTCCGTGCCGTCGCTCACCGTGGCGGGTCTCCTGAAGAGCCGCGCGGAGACGTCGGGCCTCCCGCTCGAGCTGCTCAGCGGCGGCAACGGCATCGAGCGTGTCATCGCGAGCCCGCACATCCAGAAGACCGGCCTGGCGCTCGCGGGCTTCCACGAATACCTTCGCCCGGCGCGCGTGCTCGTCTTCGGCGAGAGCGAGGTGCGCTACCTCGAAAGCCTCGAGCACGCGGCGCGGGTGACGATGTTGGCCGCGATGTTCCAGCACGACATCCCATGCGTGCTCATCACCGGCGGATGGGAGCCGCCGCCCGACTTGCTCGTGGCATCCGAGGCGTGCGCCGTTCCAGTGCTGCGTACGTCGATTGCCACGCCCATCGCCATTAACCGTATTGGCGCGCTGCTCGAGGATGCGCTCGCCGTCCGCGAGGTGCTGCACGGCGTCTTGATGGATATCCTGGGTCTCGGCGTGTTGATCGTCGGGGACAGCGGCATCGGCAAGAGCGAGTGCGCCCTCGATTTGATCGTGCGCGGCCACCGGCTGGTGGCCGACGACACGGTCGAAGTCCGCCGCCGCGGGGAGACGACGCTCATTGGCACCTGTCCCGAACTCACGCGGCACCACATGGAAGTGCGCGGGCTTGGCGTGATCAACATCCGTGACCTGTTTGGCGTGGCAGCGACGCGGTCGGCGAAACGGGTGGAGCTCGTGGTGCGGCTGGAGCGGTGGGATCCCGATCGCGAGTACGAACGGCTCGGCATCGATGAGAACACGTTCGAGCTGTTTGGGGTGAAAGTGCCGTTGATCAGCATGCCGGTGGCGCCCGGCCGCAACCTGGCGATCCTCGTCGAGGTCGCGGCGCGCAACCAGCTCCTGCGATCGCGCGGGCTGAACGCGGCGCGCGATCTCGCGGCACGACTCGATGGACAGCTTCGCGCCGGCGACGACGGAATCGAGCCGGATGAGGACGAGCAGGGGGAGGCCGAATGAAGGCGCCGTCGCCCCCCGCCCGAGCCGTCCGCCGGCGACCGCGAAGGAGCCGCCCGGGCCACCGCTTCGTGATCGTGACGGGCCTGTCGGGTTCGGGGAAGACGCATGCCATCCGTGCGCTCGAAGACCTGGGCTATTTCTGCGTCGACAACCTCCCGACGCAGTTGATTCACACGCTCGCGGAGCTGGCCGGCCGGGACGGGGCCGGCCTCGATCGGGTGGCGATCGTCGTCGATGTCAGAGAGGGCGGCTTCCTGAAACAGTTTCCGCCGGAGTTCCGTAAGCTCAAGGCGATGCCAGGGATCGATGCGCGGCTCATCTTTCTCGAGGCCAGTCGGTCCGCGCTGGTCCGCCGCTTCAGCGAGACGCGCCGGCCGCATCCACTCGCCCCGGATCGATCGGCGGTCGAAGGGATCGAAGAGGAGCGGAAGAAGCTGCAGGCGATCCGCGCCCTCGCCGACGTGATCGTCGACACGTCGAATATGACCGTCCACGAGCTCCGCGATCTGTTCGCGCGCGTCTCGCGCGACGATGACGCCCGGGCGGAGATGGTGGTCAACCTGGTGAGTTTTGGCTTCAAGCACGGCGCCCCGCTCGATGCCGATCTCGTATTCGACGTGCGCTGTCTGCCGAATCCGCACTTCGTCGACAGCCTTCGCGACCTGACCGGCCGTGACCCCGCCGTGATCAGGTTCATGCGCCGGTACCCTGCGACCCGCGAGTTCGTCGAGCGGCTCACATCGTTCCTCAGATTTGCGTTACCGCATTACGTCAGAGAAGGGAAGACCTATCTGACCGTGGCCATCGGGTGCACGGGCGGTCAGCACCGGTCGGTGATGATCGCGGAGGCGCTGAAGAAATCGCTCGCGGGCGTCACCGGCGTTCGACTGCGCGTGAAGCACAGGGATTCGTGACGCCCCCTCCGATGATTGGAATCGTCGTCGTGACGCACGGCCAGTTGGCGACGGAGCTCGTCAACGCCGCCGAGACGATCGTCGGTGAGCTGCGGCGCTTCGCCGCCGTGTCGATCGGGTGGCACGAGGATACCGATGACGCGCGCGCCGAGATTCAGCAGGCGGTGGCGCGAGTCGACAACGGGTCAGGCGTGCTGATTCTCACCGATATGTTCGGCGGGACGCCGTCGAACCTCGCCATGACGTTCCTCGCGGAGGGGCGCGTCGAAGTCATTACCGGCGTCAACCTGCCGATGTTGATCAAGCTGGCGAATTTGTCCGAGCAGTCCGATCTACTTGCCGTGGCCCGCGAGATGCGTGAGCATGGTCGCCACGCGATTTGGGTGGCGTCGGATCTGCTGCGGGGCGAGAAGACGTGACCGGACCGAGGTGACCAAAGAGACGTGACGCTGTGACGACCCGCTCTGTGACCGTCGTGAATCAGCTTGGCCTGCATGCGCGTGCCGCGGCGCGGTTCGTGCACCTGGCGACGCGATTCAAGTCGCAGATCCGCGTCGGGCACGGAGCCAAGAACATGGACGGCAAGAGCATCATGGGCATCCTGCTGCTCGCGGCAGCACGTGGGACCGTCATCACGCTGACCGCGAGCGGACCGGATGAACAGGACGCCGTGGAGGCGCTGGTGCGGCTGGTGCAGTCCGGGTTTGGTGAGGAATCGTGGAACGTTTGAAAGGCATCGGGGTCTCACCGGGCATCGCCGTGGGACCGGCGTTGGTGGCGATTCAGCGGATGCAGGTCATCCGCTTTCCGATCGCGCTCGATCGCGTCGGCCGTGAGCTGAACGCGCTGGAGCGCGCGCGGCAACGATCACGCGAGCAGCTCGAACAGATTCGACGGCGGATCGCGGAGCTCAAGGGCGCCGATCTGGCGTCGATCTTCGACGCGCAACTGCTGATGCTGGATGACCTGATGGTCGTCGGCCGGGCGGCGGAGTTCGTGCGCGAGGACCGGGTGAACGCCGAATGGGCGGTGCAGCGCGCGGTCGACGAGGTCGGCGCCGTGTTCGACCACATCGACGATCCGTATCTGCGCGAACGCAAGGGCGACCTCCACGACGTCGCCGGCCGCTTGCGGATGAATCTGCGGGACGAGCGCGGGGCGCCGCGCGATCGGCTGCAGGATCTCGATGCGCCCTGCGTCTTGATCGCCGACGAGCTGACGCCGTCCGTTGTCGCGCAATTGGATTGGACGCGCATCCTCGGCTTCGCCACGGACGCCGGCAGCCGTACGTATCACACGGCGATTCTGGCGCGCTCGCTCGGCGTCCCGGCTGTGGTCGGCCTGCACGACGTCAGCCGTCGGGTGCCCACAGGTGCGGCGGTCATCCTCGACGGCGAAACCGGAGACATCACGCTCGATCCCACGAGAGAGATGTGTCTCGAGGCGGAAGGCGTGGCACGGCGCGCGCGCGCGTCGATCGCCGAACCGACGCACGAGGACGGGCCGCTACAGACCACGGATGCCGTACGCATCGTGCTGCACGCCAACATCGAGCGGTCCGACGATGTGGCGACGGCGATTGGTGCCGGCGCTGAAGGGATTGGGCTGTACCGATCCGAGTTCATGCTGGTGGGTGGTCCGCCGGACATGGCGGCGGAGGACGAGCAGTATCACGTCTATCGCCAACTGGTCGAGCGGATGGCGCCACGACCCGTGACCATCCGTACGTTCGATATCGACGAGCGACAACTCGCGCGGCCGCTCGTCGACGCGGCGCTGGACGCGCGCTGGTTTCCCGACGATGAGCGAAGCGGGCACGGCGGGCTTCGCGGGATACGCTTCGGGCTGGCCCAGCCGGCGATCTTCAAGACGCAGCTGCGGGCCCTCCTGCGCGCCGCGGCGCACGGCCCTGTGCGCGTGATGTTCCCGTTCGTGTCGTCGCTGCAGGAGGTGCGCGGCGCCAAGGCGCTGCTGGAAGAAGCCCGGGCGGAGCTGGTCGCTCGCGACATTCACACGCCGGAACTCTCCGTCGGCATCATGATCGAAGTGCCTTCGGCGGCGTTCACGGCGTCGCAGCTCGCGCGTGAAGTCGACTTCTTCACCATCGGCACGAACGATCTGATTCAGTATCTGCTCGCCGTCGATCGTACGGACGAGCGCGTCTCCAACCGGTATCAACCCTTACACCCGGCGGTGCTGAAGCTACTGCGCCACGTCAAGCGAGCGGCGATGCATCATGGGATTCCGGTGTCGGTGTGCGGCGAGATGGCCTCAGACCCGCTGTTGTTGCGGTTGCTGATCGGCTGCGGGCTCACCGAATTCAGCATGACGCCCGGGGCGATCCCGATGGCTCGGCGTGTCGTCCAGGAGATGAGCGTCGGCGAAATGGCGAAGGTCGCGGCCAAAGTGCTCACGCTGCCGACCGTCGACGAGATCGAGCGATTCCTGCACGACACATTTGCGCCGGCAGCTGGGGCGAGGAGATGACACGACGATGAGTCCAGTGGGAGACCGCGGGCACGGCGCGGAAGGCGTCACACGCGTCGAGAAGCCATGGGGCTACGAGCTCCATTGGGCCAAGACCGATCGATATGTCGGCAAGATCCTCCATATCAACGCCGGCCACGCGCTCAGCCTGCAATATCACAACTTGAAAGACGAGACGGTGTACCTGTACTCGGGCCGCCTCCTCTACGAGATCGAGATCAATGGCCGGCTCACCAAACGCGAGATGACGCCCGGCGATTCGATTCACGTCTCGCCGAAGACGGTGCATCGCATGACCGCGATCGAAGACTGCGACGTGTTCGAGGTTTCGACACCCGAGCTCGACGACGTGGTGCGCCTTGAAGATCGGTATGGGCGCGAGGGCACGTAGCGCTACCGCGAAGTCAGCGCCATGATCGGCGCCACGGGCGCGGCGCCGGACGGGTCGCCACGCGGCGGCTGCGCCGCGGCGCTCAGCACGCCATAGCGATGCGGTCGATTGGCGCCTCTCACTCCCATCGCATGGCGATGGGAGTGAGTATGGTGTCCGGTCGTGCGGATGTCAGCTGGCCGAGCGATCAGAACGGGATGTCGTCGTCGGTGATCGGCTCCATCGGTGGCTCATCGGCATTGCCGGCGGGCGCGTGGGTGGCACTGCGGTCCATCCCGCCGCCGCGGCCGCCACCACCGAGCAGCGTGACGCGGTCGGCCTTGATCTCGGTCGTGTAGCGCTTGTTGCCGTCCTTGTCGTCCCACTGGCGGGTCTGAAGACGGCCTTCGACGTAAATCTGTTTACCCTTCGTGAGGTATTCCTGAAGGCTTTCGGCGGGCTTGCCCCAGAGCACGACGCGGTGCCACTCGGTCTTTTCCTGCCGCTGGTTGTTGCGGTCGTTCCACACCTCCGTTGTTGCCAGATTCAGCGTGGCCACGGCGGCGCCGCCCGGTGTGTAGCGCAGCTCCGCGTCGCGTCCGAGATTGCCCACGAGAATCACTTTGTTCACGCTGCCCATGTCGCGTCCTTTCGGGCGGAAGCACCGCCCCTACGGCTGCAATGGCTGCGGCCGTGCACGTCTTGACGAGCGGAACCTCGAGGTCCGCTACTCGCGACTCACACTGTACAGGGTTTTCGTGACAGGGGAGGTCACGAAGTCACGGTCGTGAGGACGTCGCGGCGCCCTGACGCGCGAGCGCGTCGAGACGTTGCTTGGCGAGTCCCGCCGGCGCCGAATCGGCAAACGTCTTGACCAGTTGCTCGTACGACGCGCGAGCCTCGGCGGGTTGATTGAGCGCTTCGTACGCGCGTCCGCGCTTGAAGTACGCGTCAGGCACCCAGCTCGATTTCGGGTAGGTCTGAATGACCTGCGTGTACGCCGTTGCGGCATCCTGAAAACGCTTCTGCGTGAAGTGAGTCTCGCCGAGGTAGTAGTAGCCTTCGGCAGCGGCTTCGGTTTTCGGGAACGCCTTCACCAGTTCCTCGAATCCCGTGATCGCCGCCGCATACGCACCAGAGAAGTAATCGCCGCGCGCTCGTTCCAGCATGCGCGACGGCGACAGACCGGCGGTCGAGATCGATGTCGCCGGGGACGCCGTGCCCGGCGACGTGGGCGCGGACGAGGTGTCAGCGCCCGGCACAAGCGGACTGGGGGATGGCGCTCCCGAAGAGAGCGACGTCACACTCGAACGCAGCGCTTCGATTTCGTCGGCGAGCGATCGCAGCCGCGTGTCGGTGTCCTGCGTGCGTTCGCGTACGGCGCTGAGCTCGGTGCTGAGCCCCTTGAGCAGCAGTTCCTGATCAGCGAAGCGCTTCTGCGCCGACTGGTCAGAGCTGTCGAGCCGTGCGTTCAGCGCCTTGATCGCTTCGCCGATCTGCGCGAGGGACAACGCCAGCTGCTGTGTCTGCTCCTGGAGCATGCGCAGTTCCGCGGTCATCTGCTGATGCTCGCGGTTCTGCGCACCCGCCGTCGCGTTCCCCAGAATAGACAGTACCAGCGTGAGCGCGGATACCGCGATGGTCTTCTTCATTCGGAGCCTCGTCAGGCCTGTCGGCCTCTCCTCGATCTATTTTGCCGTGATCACGAGGTGACCGCGGCGATTCTTCGACCAGGCATCTTCAGTGTGACCCATGTCGAAGGGAAACTCTTTGCCGTAGCTGACCGTTTTCATGCGGTCGCTCGACACACCAAGCGACGCCAGGTACGCCTTCACGGCCGACGCGCGACGCTCGCCGAGGGCGAGGTTGTACTCAGCTGTGCCGCGCTCGTCACAGTGTCCTTCGATCGTAACCGCCCACGACGGGTTTTTCTTCAGAACTTCTGCGTTCGCCGTCGCGATGCTGCGGCCCGAGTCGTCGAGGTCGGCGCTATCGACCAGGAAGAAGATGGGCTTCAACGGCGAGTTCCTGTTGAGATCGTCGATCGAACGATCGGCGAGGTCGTCTTCGCCGAGCCGTGGTTGCGCGATCGGTGCGTCTTCGACCCGCTGCGGCGGTGCAGGCGGGGGCGTGTCGGGAACGGCGGGCAGCGTCGGCGTCGGCTGTGGTGTGGCGATCGGCTTCTTGTTCCGTGAGCAGTCCGCGGTCACGGCCGCGAGAATGATCGCGATGACGATGAGCTTCTGATTACGCATTGTGCTTCTTCCTTACAACTCCAGTGTTAGTTGGACCAGGCGGGCGTCTGGTTGCTCCCGTCGCGGGTGATTTGTCGCAGGTCTCGCCCCTCGCGATCGATCGTGTAGATCTGGGTACGACCACCGCGTGTCGACGAGAAGGCGATGTGGCGTCCGCCGGGGGAGAAGGCGGGGCTTTCATTCGTGCCTTGTCCATTTGTCACGACTCGGGTCCGCTGGGTGGAGAGCTCGTAGACCTTGATGTCGAAGCCGGAACCGCTGGTGCGTCCGGCAAAGGCGATTTCGTTGTAGGGTGCAGGCGACCACGTCGGCCGGTCGGCCTCCGACTCGTCGACGGTAATGCGACGAAAGTTCGAACCATCCACGCCGATGACGTAGATCTGCGCCTTTCCCGTTCGGTCGGACGTGAACGCGATTTGTGACCCACTTGGAGACCACGTCGGCGAGCTCTCGCCGGCAGGATGGTTCGTCAATCGTCGAACGCTGCTGCCGTCGGCGTTCATGACGTAGATCTCCGGGTTGCCGTCGCGTGCAGACATGAAGGCGATCTGCTTGCCGTCAGGCGAGAACACGGGCACGTAGTTGGTGCCGACTCCCTTCGTCGGGTTCTGCAGCACGCCCTCGTAGATGCGTGAGACGAAGATGTCGGGATTCGGGCGATACGTCGTGTAGGCGAGCGACCGCGAGTCTGGCGCCCATGACGGATTGATATTGAGCTGGCGGCTCACGGTCAGACGCCGCTGGTTCGCGCCGTCGTAGTCCGCAACGTAGATCTCCTTCACTTCGCGGTTCTCGACGGTCCCATCGAGCCGCTGTCGATTGCGGTCCGATACGAAGGCCAGCTTCGTGCGCGCCACACCCCGCAGCTGCCGCTGCTGGATGTACACCTCGTCCGAGATGGTGTGCGCGAACAATCGCGGATTGGTGGCGCTGCCTCCGTACTCCTTGGCAAACACCGACTGCCGCGTACGCACATTGAACAGACGCACTTGAACTCGCACGTCGTTCCCGGTGCGTTGAACCGTACCGAAGAACACCGCATCGGCACCGAGCTCGCGCCACGCCGCGAACGGCATCTGCTCCGCAGTGCGGGCGGCCGGAATGCTGCCGTAGGTATCGCGCGGGATCATGTAGAGCTCCCGCTCGAAGTTCAGGTCGTCCCATAGCACCTGGCCGAGCAGCTTTGCCGCTTCCGATGCGTCGGGCGTGAGCGCGACGAAGTCGGGGACCGCGTACCTGGGAGGCGTGCCGGGATCGCCGCTGATCACCAGGCTGATGGTGTCGGGCTGGGTCTGCGCCTGCGGCGGCGCGGCAGGCATCGGACGTACGGCGAGTACGCAAACGCCCAGTGTTGCGGCCGCGACGATCACTCTCCACTGCATCGGCTGTCTTGTCATGTTCACCGCTGGTAATCGAATCGAAGATGTACGGTCAATGTTGCGTTTGGAAACTCGGACGGCAACGGCGGGATCCTCGCCAGCTGCAGCGCGCGGACCGCGGCGTTGTCGAGCGCCACGAAGCCGCTCGGGAGCTCGACCTGCGGCGACTGAATCGTCCCGGTGCGCGTGATCGTGAACTTCATCGTCGTCGACCCCACGACGCCCTGGTTCTGATCCCAGCCGCGCATGATGGCTAGACGCATCTGGTCGATGTACTCGGGACAGCAAAAATCGCTGACATCGAGTTGAACGGGTCCGCCGCTTCCACCGGAGCTGCTGAGGCCGAATCCCGTGCCGCGAACCTTCTGGTCGCCCCGAGCTGCACCCGTTCGCGGTTCTGCACCGGTGTTCGGCGTTTTCGCCGTCGCCTCGGGCGGTGCCTGCGTCGGCTTCGGCTGCTGGCGCGGATGCACCTTCGGATCAGGCAGTGTCATCGGCGGTGCCTTTGGAGCCGGTGGTGCCTCGACCTGCTTCGGGGGTTCAGGTGGTGCTGGTGCCTGCACGGCGGGCGCTCCCGCCTGCGTCATTCCGCCCGTCTTCGGGCCCGGCGCGCCGCCGAGACTCACCGTCATGATCGTGGGGGGAGGTTGAACGGCCGGATCCGGCCACGCAATCAACACCACGACGACGACCATATGCGCGGCAACCGACCACACGACCATCTTGCTGAGCCCTTCGGGCTCTTGCGATCGCGACGCGATGATGTCGGTGACGCTTTCGATCACTATCGGTTTATCGGGTCGGAAGTTCCGTCACGATGCCGATGTTGAGGATGCCGGCGTTTTTCATCTCCTGCATCACATCGATTTGCTCCTGGACGAACAGTTGCCCATCCATGCGCAGAAACACCTGTTTGTCGGTCCGGTTGACGAGGAGCTGGCGCAAGCGCTCGGCAAGCGCCGGCATCCCGATCGATTCCTTGTCGAGAAAGACGCGTTTCTCTTTTCGGTACGACAGCGGCACATCGACGAAGATTCGTTCACTAGACAATTCGTCCGATTTCGAGGCGACTGGCAGCTTGAGCTCGACGCCCCGCTGAAGCATGGGCGCCGCCACCATGAAGATGATCAGCAGCACGAGCATCACGTCCACGAGTGGGATGACGTTGATCTCGGCAAGGGTCGGTCCGACGCGGCGGCCGCGCTGGTGCCGTCCGCCGGCGTTGGGCGCTGAAGCAATGACTTTGGGCATCAGGTGAAATTCCGCTCGGCGATGTTGAGGAACTCGAGCGAGAAATCGTCCATCGACGCCGAGAAATCCTTCACACGATGGACGAAGTGGTTGTAGAAGATGACCGCCGGGATCGCCGCGAACAGCCCTGCGGCCGTCGCGATCAAGGCCTCGCTGATGCCAGGCCCGACCACCGCCAGGTTGGTCGAACCGGTGAGACCGATGCGTTGGAACGCGATTGTGATCCCCACCACTGTCCCAAACAGGCCGATGAACGGTGTGACGCTCGCAGTGGTGGCGAGGAACGTCAGGCGCCGCTCGAGTCTGTTCACCTCGGTCGTGGAGGCCCTGATGAGTGCGCGGTCGACCGCGTCGAGGCTCTTCAGGATTGGACGAGCAGGGGCCGCGCCCGGACTCGACGGCGTGGATGACGTCGAGACCCTGAATTGCGCGTTCAATTCCGCATAGCCCGCCTGAAATACGCCGACGAGTGGACTCTGCGGCAGCGAAGGGCAGATCGCCTGGACCTCGGAGAACTTCTGACTGCGCCGGAAGACCTCGAGGAACGTGCGGGTCTGTCGTTCGACCCGACTATACGAGACCGTCTTGTAGAGGATGATCGCCCACGAGACGATCGAGAACGTGAAAAGGATCGCTAAGACAGCCTGATTGAGTGGCCCTGTTTCTGACAGGATTTTGAGAATGCCTCCGCTCCCAGCCAGCGGGGCAACGTCCTGCACCTGTAGTGCAAGGATGGACGAGCCAAGCCTATACACCGACGCCTCCGGTTCATGTGGGGGATGCGCCGCTGGGACAGCGCAGAAGGCAGACTAACACGCGGCCAGAGTGCTGTCAAACGTATGATAGGATGGAAGTTCCGCCTACATGCTGCGCGTCCTCCGTATTCGGAACCTGGCGGTGATCGAGTCCGTCGAGGTCGAGTTCGGTTCCGGCTTCAACGTCCTCACAGGAGAGACCGGCGCGGGCAAGTCGATTGTCGTCGAGGCTGTCGGCCTGCTCCTTGGTGCACGCGCCTCCGCGGATCTCGTGCGGTCGGGGGAGCCGCAGGCGAGCATCGAAGCGGAGTTCGACGATGCGGGACGGACGCTGATCGTCCGTCGCGAAGTCACAAGCCAGGGGCGCAGCCGATCCTTCATCAACGGTGCAATCGCAACCGCGAGCGCCCTCCGCGATCTGTCGCTGCGGCTCGTTGAGCTCCATGGACAGCATGAGCATCAGGCGCTTTTGGAACCGCTCTCGCACCTTCCGCTGCTCGACGGCCACGCACGGCTGGGGCCGCTCGTCGAGGCGGTCGCGAACACGTGGCAGACGGTGCGTGTCGCCCGCGAGCAACTGGATCGCGCGCGAATGGACGGACGCGAACGCGCGGCCCGTCTCGATCTGATCGGATTTCAGCTGAACGAGATCGAGAAGGCGGGACTGCGCGCCGGCGAGGACGACGAGCTGTCAACGGAGAAGCAGGTGCTCGCCAACGCCGAGCGCGTGCAGCGCCTGTGCGAGGAAAGTTACGCGACGCTGTACGAAAGCGATCAAGCCGTGCTCGCCGGACTTGGTCACGTCTGGAAGCGCGTCGGCGAGTTGGCGTCGCTGGATACACAGTTTGCGGACTACTTCGCGGCTCGAGACGGCATCAAGTCGCAGCTCGAGGATCTCGCGTCGTTTCTGCGGCGCTATTCCGACGGCATCGATGCGTCGCCGGCGCGGCTTCAGCAAGTCGAAGACCGCCTCGTACTCCTGGAGCGCTTGAAGCGGAAATATGGTCCCGGGCTGGACGATGTGATCGCGAAAGGCGTTGAGCTTCGTCGCGAGCACGATCTGCTCACTGGCTCCGGTGGCACAGCAACCGAACTAGAGCAGACGATGGCGGCAGCCTCGCGGAAGTATCTCGAGGCCGCACGTGAACTCTCGTCGAGGCGTCGCGCGGCCGCGAAGCCGTTTGCCTCGCAGCTCGAAGAGCTGCTCGCCGAGCTCGCGATGGAGCGGACCCGCTTCGAGGTACGATTCGGTGGGGACGTTCCCGAGGCGGCCTGGAGCGAGCGTGGCATCGACCAGGCCGAGTTCTTCGTGTCACCAAACCCAGGCGAGGACCTCCGGCCGCTGTCGCGCATCGTTTCAGGTGGTGAGCTCTCGCGGGTCATGCTCGCGCTGAAGACGATGTCGGTCGAGGATCAACCGGGAAAGACGCTCATCTTCGATGAAGTCGACGCAGGGATTGGCGGTCGGGTCGCTGACGTCGTCGGCTCGCGGCTCCAGCGGCTCGGCGATCGGTTTCAGGTCCTGTGTATTACGCACCTCCCGCAGATTGCCGCGCGCGGCTCGACGCACTTTCACATCGATAAGAGCGTCCGGGGCCCGCGCACCGTGACCTCAGTACAGCGTTTGAGCGACGCTGGTCGTATTGAAGAAATCGGGCGCATGATCGGAGGAGTCGTCGTCACCGATCAGGTCCGGGCGAGCGCGCGAGAACTCCTCGTGGCGGCGAGCCAGAGTGGCGCATTCGATGCGGCGAAAGGGAAACAAAAGACGAAAGGCGAAAGCGAAAGCCTTCCGGCGAAGCGACGACGTTCCTGAATCCCGGGGCACATGTCCAAGCGATATCTGATCGAGACGTTCGGCTGTCAGATGAACGTTCACGACTCCGAACGGATGGCGGGGCTGCTCGAGCAGGCCGGTTACGAGCCGACGAGCGACGATGCCGACGCCGACGTCATCGTCATCAACACCTGCAGCGTGCGCGAGCACGCGGAGGAGAAGCTCTACACTCGCCTCGGCGAGATCCGCGTGATGCGCGAGGAGACCGGACAGTCGCCGACCGTTGCCGTCACCGGCTGCGTCGCCCAGCAGGAAGGCGAGGCGCTGTTGAAGAAGTCGAACGGGCACGTCATCGACGTGATCATGGGCACGCAGCGTCTGAAGATGCTGCCGATGCTCATCGAGCGGGCACAGTCCTCGCCCTTTGCCGCGGTCGACACGGGCCTCTGGGATGACGTTTCATTCCCGCTCGGGATCACGCGACGCGCCGACCCGGTCAAGGCGTACGTCACGATCATCGAGGGGTGCAACGACCACTGCGCGTTCTGCGTGGTGCCGTATACGCGTGGCCACGAACGTATGCGGAAGAAGGCCGATATCCTGGCGGACGTTCGTGACGCCGTCGAGTCTGGGCGGCGCGAGGTCCAGCTGCTTGGCCAAATCGTCAATCACTATGCGGCACCGGACGATCCGTCGTGTGATTTTGCCGAGTTGTTGTCGGCTGTCAGCGCAGTCCCTGGCGTCGAACGCGTTCGATTTGCGAGCCCGCACCCACGTCATACGAGTTCTCGGCTCATCGAGGCGATTCGCGATCTGCCGGCCGTGTGTAAGCACCTGCACCTCCCGGTGCAGTCGGGGTCTTCCCGGATCCTCAAATCGATGCGACGGCGTCATACTCGCGAGGAGTATCTCGAGCTGGTCGACCGGGTGAGAACGACCATCCCGGGAATTGCGCTGTCAACCGACATGATCGTGGGCTTTCCGGGCGAGACGATGGAGGACTTCGAGGACACACTGTCGCTGACTTCCCGTGTGGAGTTCCACAGCATGTTCTCGTTCAAGTATTCGGCGCGGCCGAATACGTTGGCCGCCCTTCGGATGCGAGACGACGTGACCGAAGACGAGAAGACGTCGCGCATCGTGGCGTTGCAGACATTGCAACGGGAGATTCAGACGCGGTTGCATGACGCAGCGGTCGGTCGACTGGAACGGGTGCTCGTCGATTCGGCGAGTCGCCGACGTCCCAACGAGCTCTCGGGGCGCACGAACGGGAACACCGTAGTGAATTTCCCCGTGCCTGCCGATAGAGGGGTCGACGCACCGTCACTCGAGTGGATCGGACGGACCGTGGACGTACGGATCACGCGTGCCGGGCCCCACAGCCTCTGGGGCGAGGCGGTTCAGCCGAGCAGGGATGGAGGCGGTCGGAGAGCGAGCCATGCTGATTGAGATGAGCATCAAAGGCCTGATGGTCGACCCCATCACGAACATGCCGATCGTCATCCTCAAGGACAAGCTGGGGGAGCGCATTCTCCGGATCTGGGTGGGCCTCTTCGAGGCAAACGCGATCGCCCTGCAGATCGAAAACGTCTCGACGCCGCGGCCGATGACACACGATCTGCTCCGCAACATCATCACCGACCTGGACGGGCGCGTCGATCGAGTCGTCGTCAGCGACCTCAAGGACAATACGTTCTTCGCTGTAATTCACCTGACGGTTCGGGGGGAGCGTGTGGCGGTCGATGCGCGTCCGAGTGACGCGATCGCGTTGGCACTTCGGACCCGTTCGCCCATTCTGGTGGAGGAGTCGGTGATCGACAGCGCCAAGAGCGTCGAGGTGTTTTCCGAGCCGATGGATAATGCGAGGCTGCAGAAGTGGCTGGAAAGCCTTGATCCATCTGAACTTGGGAAGTACAAGATGTGAATTGTCGGCCGGCCGACAGTCCCCGGCTGATTTCGGTCGGTTGACACCCTCCTCGACCGTTTCTACAATGGGCGCACTTCTTCCCAGAACTGCGCCTCGTGAATTACATCGCAGACCAGCCCTCTAGCGTCTTCGACGCGAAGCTGTTCGGGCCGAGCTCGCCAGGCCGCTCTCCGCTTCGGACGCGCCGATGATCGTTGCCATCGCCAACCAGAAGGGGGGCGTCGGTAAGACCACGACTGCCGTCAACCTTGCTGCGGCCCTGGCGATGCGCGGTCGGAAGACGCTGCTCGTCGATCTCGATCCGCAGGCGAACAGCAGCATCTCGTTCCTGGAGCTCGGCTCGATCGGTCGCAGCACTTACGACGCGATCTCGGATCCGAGTTGCGAGCTCACGCAAATCATCCAGCCTGCGACGACGCTCAAGAACCTTTTCATCGCGCCGGCGCGCATCGCGCTGGCGAAGCTCGAGTCGCGGTTGGTGGGGGAGATCGACGCGCATTTCCGGTTGAAGGACAAGGTTGACAAGCTGGCGGACGAGTACGCCCACATCGTCATCGACTGCCCGCCGGCGCTCGGGCTGCTCACGGTCAATGCACTCGTCGCCGCAACCCATTTGCTGATTCCGATTCAGTCCTCCTACTTTGCGCTCGAGGGCACGGACGATCTCCTCGAGACCATCGAAAAGGTCCGACAACGCCCGAACCCCGGGCTTCGGATTCTCGGTGTCGTCATCACGATGCACGACAAGCGCACGGCGCTCGCCCGGGACATCCGGGAGCAGATCCAGAAGGTGTTCGGCGGGAAAGTGTTCCGTACGGTGATTACCAAGAGCGTGCGGCTCGAGGAGAGCCCGGCCTACAAGGAATCGATTTTCACGTTCGCGCCCGACTCGAGCGGCGCGACCGATTACTACAGCCTGTGCGAGGAGGTCATCGAGCGTGTCGAAGCGCGGACTGCCTGAGACGCTACGCATGCGGCACGACCAGCACTACGTGGAAGCGCTGGCCACGTCCGCTGGTGAACCCGTGGGGCGCATGGTCGCGATCGACCTGCTCGACCCGAATCCCGGCCAACCCCGCCAGGTCATGGGCGACCTGTCGGAGCTGATTGCATCCGTTCATGAGAAGGGGATCATTGAACCGCTAATCGTGCGGCAACGTCTGGGGCGCTATCAGATCATTGCCGGCGAGCGACGCTACCACGCGGCGGTGCAGACCGGCCTGCGGGAAGTCCCTGTCGTGATCCGTGAAGTCGACGACGTCGAAGTGATGGAGCTGGCGCTCGTCGAGAACCTCCAGCGCAAGGACCTGACGGCGTTTGAAGAGGCCGAGGCGTTGCAGACGCTGGTCCAGAAGTGCGGCCATACGCACGAGGAGATGGCTCGCAAGCTCGGAAAGTCGCGAACGGCGATTACCGAGTCATTGTCGCTCTCGGCGATGCCCGAAGAGGTTCGCAATCTGTGTCGGCTGGCAGACATTTCCTCTAAGTCGACGCTTTTACAGATAGTTAGGCAGTCAGACCCCAAGAAAATGATTGCGTTGGTCGAAAAACTCGCTGGTGAGGGCAAGACGACGCGTCAAACCGTCCGCGACGAGACGTCGAAGTTGAAGCCTGGCCGGCCCAAGGCATACGTCTTCAAGTTCAAACCAACCACTAAAGCTTTCGACCTGCGTTTGAGCTTCCGCAAGAGCAAAGTGGATCCCGGCGAGATCATCGAAGCGCTCGAGAACATCATTCGCGAGTTGCGTGCCGCCAGGCGCTAGTCCCGAAAGTTCCGGCCGAAGGTTTATTGGCCGCTGACAGTCTGGCCTCGTTCATGAAGCGGCGGTGCCCGCGAGAAGGTCAGGCCGGTTCGGAAGGCGAGAGCCTATCGTCGCCTGGTCTGGTCGAGAAAGGGCGCGTTCGGCCGTTACATTCCCTTTTGGTTAACATAACGCATCTTATGCGACGTTGAGAAAATGCGGCCGAAATCGGCGTTTTTGAAACGGGACGCCCCTACACCCGCCAGTTGCGCACGCCGAACCGCTCGTCCGGAACCTCCGAGCTCAATCGGCTGATGCCGCGGGTGCTGTTCGCGCTCGGTCGTCCCTTCCGACATCGTCACGAAGAACGCGATCGGGTCCTGAGGCTTGCCGTTGAGACACCGGAACGGGATGCAAATCTCGGCGACCCGGCCGATCGCCCCCGCAAGCCCCACGCAGGTCGCCACGTCCCAATCGCCCTTGGGCGTGCGCTTCACCATCAGCACGTCCGCCAGCGAGCCGTCCCGGCGCAGCAAAACCTGGATGCCCGCCGGCTTCAGGAATCGAAGCGTCAGTCCGAAGGTGCCAACCAGCAATTCCCGCATCGGCCGTGTGCCTTCCACGCGCAGGAACAGATGTTCCTGGTCGAAGCCAAACGCCACCAGAGCGATCCCGTCGCGGCGCGGACCCACCTGGTGCATCGTCCCGGCGCCGGCCGAGTCCTCGACGCTGCCGGCGCCGATCCACTCGAAGTAGCTCGTAATCTCGCCGTCGAGCGTCGGGCGAATAAACCCGGTCGGCCGTTGGATTTCTGCTGACGGCGGCTGCGTCGTGATGTTCGTGACGAAGAGCTCCTCTGGAATCGGGGCCTCGAGTGCACGGTAGACGTTCCTCACGTGACGCCGAAACAGCTCGTCGAACTCGAGATCGTGGTCGGAGGAATGATCGTCGCCATACCACCAGAACCAATCGCTGCCTTCGGCGATCAGGAGCTCCTCGCGGGCCTGAGCCCGGGACGCCTCCGGAAGGCTGGTACTCGACGTCTCGAGTGCGCGACGCGCATCGACCAATTGCGTCCAGGCGCGATGGTCATCGGCGTGGCCTATCCAGATGTAGAAATCGCCGTTGATCCACGAGCCGGGGAAAATCGACGTCAGCGGCTCGACGGCCTCAGCGCAGGCTTCGCTCATCGTGACGGTCATGAGCTCGGGATTCGACTGCAGACGCGAGTACAACGCGCGCAGAAACGGCCGGCCTTGGCCTTCGTAGTATTCCCAGGCGTTCTCGCCGTCAAGGACCACGAAGATCGTCGCCTCGCCTCCGCCAGTTCTCGCGCGATACCGCTGGCCCGCTTCGACCAGCTTGCGCACGAAATCGTCAGCTGCGCGGTCGGCCGGCCACGAGGCGTAGACGAATCCGATCAGGTCAGACAGTGTGTGGTCACGAAAACCGCACGCCACGGTCGCCCCGGAGACGTTGACGCGGTACGGGCGATACAGCGATTCGGGCTGCTCGCTATGGCCGTGACCGTCGCGCGTCAGGTTCCGGCCGAGGCTGCGCCCGAGGATGGTCTCGTCGGTGGCCATCCACTTGAAGCCGGCGCCCGCGACCAACGGCACCATCGCATCCGATACCGATCCTTCCGAAGGCCAGAGGCCGTCGGGTTTGCGGCCGAACAGGCGCTCGTGCAGCGCAGACGCGCGTATCAGCTGCTCGAGCGCGTCCTCCGGATGGCGGAACGGCTCGCGTGGCATACGGGAGTGCGGATGCGTGCGCAAATACACGTCGGTGTCGCAGAGCAACGGAAGAATCGGGTGATAGAAGGGCGACGTCGAGAGCTCGATCTGCCCGCGGGCTGCCGCCTCGCGGTACTCGGGGACGACCTTGCCGAGTAGCTCGAGCTCGACGCTGCGCAGCGACGCCTTGTCGTCTTCCGAATATCCGCGTCCTTTGGCGACAAGTGCGCGTACGCGGGAGTCCGTGACGAAGTACTGGGCATCGATCCACGCGAGCTTGTGCCACACCTGAAGGTCTCGCAGATCGTCGACGGAGAACTGCCCCGCCTGAGCACGTGCACTCAGTCCAGACCCATTGCCACCTCGCCGGGCGAGCAACTCGGCATATCGTGGATAGGGTTCGATCATCCGCGGCCGGTGCGCATGGAAGAACTCCTCGATGCAGAAGACCCGTTCGTCCTCCGTGAGGCTCTCTGCACGCTTCAAACCCAGTTCGAGATGCCGATCGCGAGCCTCGTCACGAGCGAACGCCTCCACCTGCACGAGCAGGGACGGCACCAGGTTGAAGGTGAGACGAACGCCCGGGAACTCCTTCAGCAGCGCCACCATGCCCCAGTAGTCCTTGATGGCATGCAGACGAACCCAGGGCAGGATGTGCTCCCCCGTCACCAAGTCCTGGTAGAACGGCTGATGCATATGCCAGAGGAGCGCGACGCGCGTCATAATTGAACCGATAAGAACAAGGATGAAGATTCTCGACCGGTACGTGATCCGTCAGGTCCTGATGCCATTCGGCCTGGGCCTGCTCGTGTTCACGTTCCTCTTCATTATTCCCGAGCTGATGAAGTACGCCGAGGAGTACATCTCCAAAGGCGCACCGACGGCGGTGATCGTCCGCCTCGTCATCGCACTCGTGCCGATGGCTTTGGGACTCACCATCCCGATGTCGTTGCTCCTGGGACTGCTGGTCACGTTTGGCCGCCTCTCGGCCGACCGTGAGTTCGTCGCGCTCCAGGCGTGCGGCGTCAGCCCATTGCGGTTGATGCGCCCGGTCGCACTGCTGTCGCTCGTCTGCACTCTCGGCACGGCGTACGACCTGATGGTGTCGGTTCCCGATGCCAATCAGACCTTCCGCGAGATCACGTTCAACGTCGTGGCGACGCGTGCTGAAGGCGAGGTCAAGCCTCGAATCTTCTACGAAGAGTTCCCCAACATCGTCCTTTACGTTCAGGAGGTTCCGCAAACCGGCGGCTGGAACGGTGTCTTCATGGCAGACAACCGTTCTGGAGAAGGCGCGGCGATCTATCAGGCCCGACACGGCCGCGTCGTCATCGATCGAAAGAAGCAAACCGTTGAAGTCGTGTTGGAAGATGGCACGAGGCATACCGCCGACGCCGCTGGCAAGTACGACATCTACCGCTTCCCTGACCGCCTCGTGTTGCGACTCGATCCAGATCAGATATTTCCGAAGGGCGGAATCTCGAAAGGCGATCGGGAAATGACGATCGCCGAACTGCGTGCGCGCGCGGCGCAGTTGCAGGCCGACGGCACGTTCCCGCACAACCAGTTGTTCGAGATCCACAAGAAGTTTTCGATTCCAGCGGCGTGTCTCATCTTTGGCCTGATTGGCCTTGCGTTGGGCGCCACGAATCGTCGCGACGGCAAACTCGCCAACTTCGTGTTCGGTCTCGCCGTCATCTTTGCTTACTACCTGCTGCTCCTGCTTGGCCAGTCACTGAACAAGGGTCACTACATCGCGCCATGGTTCGGCGCGTGGCTGCCCGACATCGTTCTCGGGATCGTCGGTCTGCTGTTGTTCAAGTGGCGCAACAAAGCGGGTGACCGGCCGCTGCGCATTCCGATGCCTGCCGTACTGACCCGGCTCCTCCGTCCGAGCGCTCTCACGCATCGGTCGCTGCGCTGGCCGAGCATCCTCGATCGCTATGTTGCAATGACGTACGCGCGCATGTTGGCGCTCTCGGCGGGAGCGCTCATCAGCGTGTTCTACATCGCGGCGTTTACGGAGCTGTCCGAGAAAGTGTTCAAGGGAGCGGCCACCTGGGCGATGCTCGGCATGTTCCTCGTGTACCAAACGCCGCAATACCTGTACTACGTCATTCCGCTTTCAGTCCTGCTGGCCGCGCTGGTGACGGTCGCGCTGCTCACGAAGAACAGTGAGCTCGTGGTGATGAAGGCATGCGGCATCAGCGTCTATCGCCTGGCGGTGCCGATGCTGGTCGGCGCGGTGCTGGCGGGTGGGGCGCTCATGACTCTGGAGCAGACGGTTCTCGGTACCGCGAATCGAAGGGCCGAGCAGATCAAGCACGTGATGCGCGGCGGCTCACCCGAGACGTTCGATGTGCTCAATCGCCGGTGGGTGATGGGAAGCAACGGGACCATCTACCACTACAACTACTTCGACCCGCGCACGCGTCAGCTCGCGTCGTTGTCGATGTACACGTTTGCCGGTGACCTGAGCCGTCTAACGGCGCGGACGTTTGCGACGCAAGCCGCTTACGTCGACGGCAGTACGTGGCAGGTGCAGCATGGCTGGACGCGCGAGTTCGATGAGCACGGCGAGCCGGCGAGGTTCACTCCGTTCACCGACGAACGACGCTCGCTCGAGCAGGTCTCGTATTTCACGACCCAGTCGCCCGATCCTGAGTTCATGAGCTATACCCAGCTTCGCGCCTACACCGAACGGTTGCAAGCGAGTGGCCTCGACGTCGTGAAGCAGCAGGTCGCGCTGTGGCGCAAGGTGTCGTTCCCGTTCGTGACGATCATCATGACGCTGCTCGCGGTGCCGTTCGCCGTCACGATTGGCCGCAGCGGCGCCATGGCGGGCATCGCAGCGGCGATTGCGATTGCCATCGTGTACTGGACCACGATCAGCGTGTTTGCGGCGATGGGAGCCGGCGGCGTAATCGCGCCGCCGCTGGCCGCATGGGCGCCGAATCTCCTGTTTGGCGCCGGCGCCGCGTACCTGCTGCTGACTGTTCGCACCTGATCGAACGCGGACGTGCCTACGGGCGTCCGTACTTCACGTCGTCAATCCAGACCTGTCCACTCGCACCGGGACGCGCGTTCGTCGTATCGACGACGAACAGCAGGTCACTGATGCGATCGACCGCGGGCCCCCCATTTCCCTCGCCGACACGGGTCATCTCATCGAACGGAACTGTAACGGTGCGTGCTGTTTCATCGATGTAGACCGATCGCCGCCACCGCTCCCCTGTCGCGCCACCTGGCGCTCGGAGCTGCACTGATAGCCGTAGCGGCCGACTGGCCGTTGCCGTGAACACGAGGCGATCGGAGCCCGCAATTGCGCCAGCCGGCAGAGCGATCCCGGAAAACGGGCCCTCGCTTTCGGTGCCGCCGAGGGCGAACCGAAACGAGACCTGCGTCCCCGTGATCGTGCGCACCACGTTGATCGCCCCCTCCGACTGCGTGCTCTTCTCGACTCGCCAGTCATCGGCGGATCCATCTTGATATCGCGAGCTGAGTTCGCGAGACGTCGTCTGCTCGCCGCGGGACAGTGGCGACGAGACGCCGAGGTAGATCGGGTTCGTCACGATCCACGGCACTTGTGGTCTGCCAGGCGCGGCCGGTAACACGACTTCGACGCGATACGCGCCGGGTTCCGAGCTGGTTTTCTCGAGCCGCGGGCCAGTTGATGAGGCAACGACGCGCCCGCCGTTGAGCAGCGTGATCCGCGCATCCTCGGGCGCGTTGGTTTCGACGATGAACGAGGTCGGATCCGAGGCGACAAAGGCTCCCCCTGTTTCAACGGTGACTCCCGCGCTCGACGCGCGGTACGAGACGATCGCCGGTGATGCGACCTCGTCGATCGATGAGAAGACGCGACCACGGCGAATCGCTTCAATCACAGCCGTGGCGTCGGTCGCGGCGTTTCGCGTGAACGCGACGCCGGTCACCGAGATCGAAAACGTACGGAAGATCTGTTCGTAGGACGGGAGTCGTAGTGCAAACCGCGGCGCCGCCGGGTCGCCCTCATCGCGAAGGCCCAATCGCGCGTGAGCGTCGTGGGCGGCGATCCCAACCACGGGACGGGTCGATGAGAGCGCGTCCCACTCGCGTAGCGCGTCGTTCGGACGATCGAGCAGCGCGGCGAGCGTGCCGGCGCGACGGAAGGGATAGGTCAAAAGTGCCCCGCCCAGCGACGGCCACGTCTCGTCACGCCATTCGCTGTCGCCGTTGAGCCATTCGAGACCGTCGACGGGTACGGACCAATCGGTCCAGCGGAGTGCCGGCTTCGAGGACGTCGGATGCGCGGCGATCGACATCCCGTCAAGCCGCCCGATGTCCTCGACGACGTCGCGCGGCTCTCCGCCGAGTGGATACGGAGATCGTGCGATGCCGAGCGCGACGACATGCCCCTTGGTCGTGCTGATCTCGACGGCATCGATGCACAGAACGTTTTGTCGATACGAGGGCGGCTCCTGCCCGCGGTTGCCATCGCCGTGATCGGTGAAGATGACGAAGGCGAGGCCGGCACGCGCCGCCGCAGCGGCGACCTCATCGACAGTGCCGGTCCCGTCCGAGCGCCGCGTGTGCACGTGAAACGCCCCGCGCACAGGAGCGGCGAGGCCCGGAGACAGCGCGCGCCGTGGTGACGGCGTCAAAACGAATGCTGTTGCGCCGAGGCCGCCAGCGATCAGCAGCAGGAGCCAACGCCGTTTCATGCGCGCGGGTGGAACCGATCGTAGACAGTCCGCATGCGCTGCTCGAGGACGTGTGTGTAAATCTGAGTCGTGGAGAGATCGGCGTGGCCGAGCATCATCTGGATGGCGCGAAGGTCGGCGCCGCGCTCGAGCAGGTGCGTGGCGAACGAGTGCCTCAAGACATGTGGGCTGATCGTTCGGCTCAATCCCGCCTGACGCGCGTACGCTTTGAGGATCTTCCAGAAGCCGACGCGAGTCAGGCCCGCCCCTCCCCCGCGCGCGTTGACGAACAGTCGCGGACTGCTCCGTTTGCCGAGCAGGACCGGTCGCGCCTGTTTCAGGTACGCGCGCACCCAGTCAGCCGCTTCATCGCCAATGGGAACGATGCGTTGCTTGTCGCCCTTACCGGTGCATGTCAAGTACGACGCTTCCAGGTTGATGTCGGATGGCCGCAGTGAAATCAGCTCGGACACGCGCATCCCGGTCGCATAGAGCAATTCGATGAGCGCACGATCGCGCAGGCCACGTGGTGTGTCGATCACGGGTTGCGCGATCAGCCGATCGACCTCTTCGACGGCGAGATATCGCGGTAGGACTTTCCACGCGCGCGGCGGACGAAGGTCGTCCGCCGGGCTTGCGTTGAGTCGTCCATCGATCACCAGGAAGCGGTAGAACCCACGGTAGCAGGCAATCGCCCTCGCTACCGACCGCGGCGATCGGCCGCTGCCCATCAGATCGCGCACGAAGGCCTCGAGATCGTCGCGCGAGAGCGAATCGATCGCCACGCGACGTCCAGCGGCGTATTCGGCCAATAGTTGCAGGTCGCGCGCGTAGCTCTCGATGGAATTGGCCGCCAGCCGCCGCTCGACGGTGAGGTGGGTCAGGTAAACGTCAACCGCGGACACAGTGTTCAAGGGAGCAGGGACATTCCACTAAAATTGTAGCCGTATGGCCGTGCGTTCCAAGTGGCAATCCCTTCCGACCGAAGCCATCAATCCCGTCAGTCTAGGAATCGACAAGCTCGCCGCCGACGACATCGTCGACCTCATGATCAACGAGGACCGCAAGGTACTCGACGCCGTGAGACGCGAACGCGAGCGCATTGCCGTCGGCGTGGAGATGATCGCAACCGCTCTGCGAAAGGCCGGTCGGATCATCTTCGTCGGCGCCGGCACGAGCGGCCGTCTCGGCATCCTCGAGTCGGCTGAGATGCCGCCCACGTTCAGCACCGATCCGTCGCACGTACTCGCCGTCATGGCCGGAGGGCGTGACGCGATCTTCGCGGCTAAGGAAGGCGTCGAGGACAACTACGAAGAAGGGTCGCGCTCGATCAACCGTCTCCGTCCGACCAAGAAGGACGTCGTCATCGGCGTGTCCGCGAGCGGCATGACGCAGTTCGTCCGCGGCGCGCTGACGCGTGCGCGCAAGTCGGGCGCACGCATCATCTTCGTCACGTGCGATCCCGGTACGGAGTTGCAGACCTTCGTTGACCTCACGATCGCCCCAGGCGTCGGCGCTGAGGTGATCGCCGGCTCGACGCGACTGAAGGCGGGCACGGCCACGAAGCTCATTCTGAACATGCTGACGACCGGTGCGATGGTGCGCATCGGCAAGACGTACGGCAACCTGATGATTGACGTACAGACGGGCTCCGAGAAGCTCAAGGACCGCGCCCGTCGCATCGTCAACATCGTGACCGGCTTGGATTACGAGGAAGCCGACAAACTGCTCAAGAGCGCGCAGTGGAACGTCAAGGCCGCCATCGTGATGCAGAAGACCGGACTGCCGCTAACGAAAGCGATGGCGCGTCTCCGCAAGGCGCACGACTCGATGCGCGAAGCCCTGAATGAGGACATCGAGCCTCGGCTGCGCGGTCTGTTGCAAGGCCATGCGGAGGGCACGGCGGTAACATCGGCACAAGATGATTCGGACCCGAAGGCGCGTTCATAGACGCGCAGCGGCGGCGTGGTCGAGGTACACATCGACGCTCGCGTGCAACTGAAGAAGCGAGGCGGGTAACTGTGTCGTGACTGGGCCCCGGACCATCCGCTCCACCGCCGCTGCCTTCGATGCTCCGGTGGCAATGACCACAATCGCGCGAGCGTGGAGGATGGTGCCGACGCCCATCGAGATCGCCTCTCGAGGTACGTGGTCGGCATTCCTGCCAAACCGGCCGGCGTTGTCGCTCCGCGTGTCCTGACGGAGCACCACACGGTGCGTGTGTGCGTGAAGCGCGTCGGCGGGTTCGTTGAAGCCGATGTGTCCGTTCCGTCCGAGTCCCAGGATTTGCAGATCGATCCCGCCTGCCGCCGCGATCGCCGCTTCATACCGATTGCACTCTTCGTCGATGTCAGCGGATGAGCCGTCGAGGAAGTGCACGTGTCGAGGATCGAAGTTCGTTCCGGCGATGAGGTGCTCGTGGATGAAGTACGCAAAGCTGCGTGGATCGGTCCGCTCGAGACCAACGAACTCATCGAGGGCAAACGAGCTCGCCGCGGCGAAATCGACGGCCCCGCTGCTGGCGAGACGACGCAGCTCGGCATAGACGGGGACCGGCGTCTGCCCTGCCGGAAGGCCTAACACCAGATTTGGACGATCTCTGAGTGCGTCCGCGACCCTTCGAGCGGCCGCGACTGCGACATCGTCGCGCGTGGCAAAGGTCGTGATATGCAATCGGGTTCAGCGGTTAGAGGTAAGAGGGCAACATCACATTGCCGCGCGCGGCGGCCAACGCGAGCGTCACCGCGCCGTATGCAGGTTCGATCTCGAGTCGACGAACGATACTGCGCGGCGCAACCTCCGCCATCCGCCTCTCCACGTCGGCGGCCAAAGACGGGATGCCTCGAAAGATGCCTCCGGCAAGCACGGTCTGAAACACTTCGCCGCGCATGCCGAGCCGTGTCACGACGGAGGCAGCGGCCGAGGCGAGCTCACCTGACGCGCGCGCAAGGATCTCACCAGCGACCGCATCGCCGGATGCGGTGGCTTCCTGCACGACATCGGCAATTCCGGCGATGACGTGCCGCGGCAACCCATGATCGTACACGGCTTCGATCACCTGAGACGGTGAGGTCAATCCCATTTGCGCCAGCACGAGATCGGTGAGCAGCGTTGACGGCCCTCTCTGGTCGAACTGGCGTACCACCGCCGACAGCGCGGCCCGTCCGATCCAGAATCCCCCACCCTCGTCTCCGAGAAGATAGCCCCATCCACCGGCGCGGGCGGCTCGGCCGGCGCCATCTCTCCCGTACGCAATCGAGCCGGTACCGGCGACGATCACGACACCGGCGGCAAGTTCGCCAACGCCCGCGACGAGCGCGACCAAGGCGTCGTTGACCACGACCGTCGGCACGTCGTGCCCCAGCCGGCGCGTAATGTCCCGCACCACATCGGCATCGTCTTCGCGATCGGCGCCGGCGATGCCGACGCAGATCGCATCGGGATGGACGTCTCGGTGAGCAAGCACGTCATCCACGAGACCACGAAAAACTCGCTCAACGCCGAAGTGACCGACTGACTTCAGATTCGCGCCGGCACCTCTCGCCTCGGCGATGACGGTGCCGTCCTGGTCCGCCAGCTGACAGACAGTCTTCGTTCCACCCGCATCGATCCCCAAAACGTGCATGGCGCCGGCTCAAGTATGGTACATTCCGCTATTCCCTAATGTCGCGCTGCGTCTCTCGAGTGCTACCGCGTTGGCGGTCAGCTCGCGTTCTCTCTGTCGCTCTTATCGGCCTGATCGGCTTCGCGCTCGCCGGTGCAGCGAACACCGCCGCCCAGGCGCCTGCCGACGCCCCGATTCGCGGGTACTGGGTGGCCCGCACGCAACTCGAATCACCTGACGCCATCCGACGAGCGCTGACCACCGTGCAAGCGGGCGCCTTCAACGCGGTGTTCGTCCCGCTCGCTTTGTCGGTAGCCGAGCCGCTTCCCGGCTTCGACGGTGCCCGCGAGTTCATCCAGGACGCGCGCGAGCGTGGATTGCGCGTCCACGCGTGGATCGACGTCAACCGCGTGTCGCCAGCCGACGAGATCCCGGCCTCGAGTAATCACATCGTGTATCAGCATCCGGAGTGGTTGATGGTGCCGCGCGCGCTGGCTCCGGAACTGTTGGCGATGGATCCACGTGGTCCGGCGTACCTGGGACAACTCTCGCGATGGACGCGGACGAACCGCCCGCGAGTCGATGGCTTGTATCTGTCGCCGCTCGATCCCGACGCGATGTCCTACGTGGTCAAGGCCGTGGGCGCCACGGTGCAACGCTATTCGGTCGATGGCGTCTATCTCGACGCCGTGCGATTCCCTGGCAACGATTTCGACTACAGCCGTCACGCGCTCGACCTCTTCCGCGCCGCTGCTCGAGCGCGCCTCACGATCGCCGAACGTGCTCGTGTGGACGAGATCGAAGCGATCGATCCGTTCGGATATCCGTCGGAGCTGCCCGACGAGTGGAACGCGTTTCGTCAGGGAGGTCTCACGGCTCTTTTGTCGCGATTGCGTGCGTCGATCAAAGTGATCAACCCACGCCTGACCGTCACGGCGAACATCGCGGTCGACGATGCGTCCGCACGTGAGGAACAGTTCCAGGATTGGCGCGCCTGGATCGCTGAACGGTTGATCGACGGCATTGGCAGACTGAACGGAGCCGGCACGCAGATCCTGCTCGCACCCGACGGTTTGCTTCCCGAAGCTCCGGCGTTGCCTGCTGTTCAGTCCTCTGGGATCGGCGGTTCGCGCTAGTCTCGTGCATGGCCTCTGCGTTTCCTGCCGCGCGCCAGGTGCTCGAGCGCGCGGTCGCAGAGCGGGCGTTTCCGGCCGCGGTCGTCGAAGTCGGCCGTTCCAGTCGAGTCCTCTGGTCTGAGGCCTTCGGCACGATCAGCTTCGATGTCGACTCGCCTTCGACTACGCTCGACACCATCTTCGATCTCGCCTCGCTCACCAAAGTCCTGTCGACCGCGTCGATCGCACTTCGTCAGGTCGAGCGCGGTGCGATCGGCCTCGACGACCGCGTCGCCGATCATCTGGCGTTGTGGCGCGGCTCCGACCGCGAGTCGGTGACGATTCGCGATCTGCTCGCGCACTGCAGCGGCCTGGCAGCGCATGAGCCACTGTTTCGCGATCATCGCGGTCGATCGGAATTCGAGCGCGCGATCTGCGCGATGCCGCTGACGTACGCGCCGCGATCGCAATCGATCTACAGCGACCTCGGGTTCATTCTCCTGGGCTTCATTCTCGAAGCCCTCGCTTCCCTTCCGGCACAGTTCGATGCGCTCCGCGTGCAGATGGGGAACATTCAGGACCTCCAATTCGATCCGCCGTCGCAATGGAAAGCCAGGACGGCGCCGACGCGCGAAGATGCGTGGCGGGGACGCCGTCTCGGCGAAGTCGACGACGACAACGCATGGGCGCTGGGTGGTGTGGCGGCACATGCGGGCCTGTTCGGAACGGCAGCCGCCGTTGGCGAGTTCGCACGGCACCTGATGCAGATTCTCGACAACCGCATCGGCGCCTTTCAGCGCGACGGGCTCGTGACGTTCATCTCGCGCCGGCTCGATGTGCCCGGCAGCTCACGAGCGCTGGGATGGGACACGATGCTGCGGACCTCATCGTGCGGCGCGCGAATGTCTCCGCGCGCCTTCGGCCACACAGGCTTCACCGGGACGACGCTCTGGATCGATCCCGAGCGCGATGTCTATGTCGTGTTGCTGACCAACCGGGTGCATCCGAATGCCGACAACGAGGCCATCGCACGCGTCAGGCCGGCCCTCCACGATGCTGTGATGGAAGAACTGACGTAGACGTCCCGGGTTCGATCGATCAGAACGGCTGCGGACCGCCGAATCGAGTCGGTGGCGTGCCGCCGCGGTTGCCACCAAACGGCTGCTGCGGCGCCGGGAATCCGCCTTGAGGACGCTCGAATGGACCGCGTCCGCCGCGGCCGTCCGGAGGCTGGTTCTGGCCACGTCCCGCGCGGCCCCCGGGCCCGCCCGCTTCACCGCCTCGGCCCCCACGACCTGCAGCGATGCTCATCTGCGTCGCAACGAACACCCACTCGTTGTATTTGCTGTGCCCGTTGTAGAGGCGAAGCGACGTGTCGCCGCTCTTGCTGACGACACCGAGCACTCCACCGGGCGCTGTGCCTGGAGCCGCAGCCTGCGTGCCGAACGCAGACTGTTGGTTCATGCCAAATGATGATTGGGTTCCGAGGCCGCGCCCCTGTGGTTGTTGGCCCTGGCGACCACCCTGCGGCTGTTGACCCTGACGGCCGCCCTGCAGCGGTTGACCCTGACGGCCGCCCTGCAGTTGGCCCACGTCGGGAGCGGCGTTCAGCGCGTTCGCGAGCTCGGGACTACCTGGCCCCACGACCTGGAAGTCGTCACCGGTGATGGGATCCTTGTACTTCTTCCGCAGAAACTTCTGCTCGATCAGCACATCAACGTTAGGCGGCAGCGCGTTGCCGTACTTGCGCTGGAACAACGCCACGGCGCGCGCGTACTGCTGGCCGCGAAACACCAGCTCGGTCTCGCGCTGGCGCTTGGCTATCGTCGAATAGTACGGCAGCGCCACGCTCATCATGATCGTCATGACGCTGAGCGTCACGAGGAGCGCGGCCATCGCGAAGCCGCGCTCGCTACGGTACCTGAATCTGCCCGCTCGCTTGAGCTGAACGACCATCGGTCAATACCACTCGCACTGACACTGTCTTGTTGCCGGCCGACGCAAAGCTGCTGGTCGCCGAGTTCGTTGTCGTCGTAAGCGTCGCCGGATTTCCATCCGGAGCAAACGTCCATTCGTAGCGAGAAATGGTCGAACCGGTGGCGCTCAAGGTCGCCGTCGCCTGTACCGTCCGGGTGACCGTGTTGGTCACGCTCAGCGAGATTGTGGCGACCAGGTCGGTGACGGTGATCACCGACGATGTCGTCGTGGTCTCGCCGTTGATATCGCTGGCAGTGAGGCGGGCTGTGTAAGTGCCGGCCTGGTTGTACCGATGCGCGATCGACACGGGGCTCGACAACGATCCGAGCGACTCGCTCTGGCCGTCGCCGAAATCCAGCGTCGATGAAGAGATGACGCTCGATGCCGAGGCACGGCTGGCTGTGAAGGTGACCGTGTCTCCCGTAGACACCGACGCGCAGTTGTTCGTCGCGCCGACCGCGCACGTCAACGTGACGGACGGCGGCGCCGTCGCCGTCACTTTCGCCGGCGTCTCCGACTTCTTCGTGCCGGCAGTCGCGGAGATCTCGGTGTCGGCATTGGTGGTCAGCGAGACTCGAGCTTCACCAGCGGCATCGGTGATTGCGCTCCCGCTGCTGAGCGTGCCGTGTGTCGCGGAGAAGTTGACCACGAGATTCGGCAACGTGCGCCCGTTGGTGCCCGTGACGGTAGCCACGACTTGAACCGTACCGCCGCTCTGGGAGACGGTGGCCGGATTGGCGCGCACAGTCACGGTCTCAATCGAGGCCGCGCCAACGGAGATTTGCACGACGTTCGCGCTGCTCGGTGTCGTCGTTGTGGTGCCAGTCCCGCCGGTGCTCGGTGGCGGCGTGGTCGTGCTCCCCGCGTTGGCAGCGCCGGACGTGGCGCGCACATCGGCAATTCCTGAATCGTCCCCGGCAAAGAAGGTCGCGGTGGCAACCCCGTTTCGGGTTTGTGCCTCAGCAGGGTCGACGCGTCCGAGCGTGGTCGTGAAGCGTACGGTGGTTCCGTTCTGCACCGGCGTGCCGGCTTGCTCGATCACCTCTGCGGTCAGCTGCGTGCTGCCGCCAATTGGAAGCACGCGTGTACCTGCAGTCAAGGTGATCGTGGAATTGGTCGGCGCCGTCAGCGGCGTGCTGTTGCAGGTCGTGCTCAAGAACGCCGCGACGAGAATCACCGCGAACGATGTGCGTCTGAACATCATGGCTACAGTTCTGAATAGGGGGTGCCGTCGATCGACGACCCGCCCGCGTTGCTCTTCACGTCCTGGATCCCAGGCTCTGCTGACGGATTCGCCGGATCGCGATCAGACATCGTCGTCTGCCAGTCGGCCGCATTGGTGATCGGATCCACCGGGATCCTTCTCAAGTATTTCTCTGTGACGAGGTCTTCCAGCGCCGGAGGATACTTCTGCTTATCGGCGTAGTAGGCGTCGATGGCCTTTCGCATCTCGGTCAGGTCAGTCTTCAACGCCGCATCGCGAGCCGTTCGTACGCTGTTGGCGTACACCGCCAAGCCGATGCTCGCGAGCACGATGATGATGGAAATCACCGTCATCAACTCGATGAGCGTGAAGCCTGCGCTTCCCCTGACCGTCAAGCCGCGAAATGGTCTCTTCATCACCAGTCCCGATACTTTCTTCCGTCGAGCCCCGTGCCTTCGCTGGTGCTGTAGACGTCGAACACGTTCTGCCCGCCCCACGACGACGTGTCGGGACGATCCTGATAGGAGCGCTTGCCCCACTCCGCCTTGCGCGTCATCGGGTCCATGGGAACGCGCCGCAAGAATTTCAACTTCCGTCCGGACGCGTCGTTGGCAACGGAGACCCCTTCGACCAGCGTATCGAGATCCTTCGGATACCCTTCGTTCCCCGGGTCGAGCTCGGTCGGCGGGATCAGCCCCTGATCGGCCGCATCCTTGAACTTGTCGATTGCTGTGCGCATCTCCCGAAGCGCGTAATTCAGTTCGGCTTCGCGCTGCCGCTGCACTGTGACCTGCGCCATCGGCACCGCAACCGAGGCAAGAATCAGCACGATCGCGGTAACGACCATCAGCTCGACGAACGTGAAGCCTCGCTGATCGCGCATGCTCACCGCACTGTCACGTTTGGCACCGGTCCAAACTGCAGCGACACGGGCGTTCCCGTTGGACCCGATGCTGAACCGGTGACATTGAGGTTCGCCGGGCCCGGGGCAACCGTGTCGAACACGAGCGCCGCGAGCAGACCGGTACCGGCGACGCCGGTGAGATCGTTCGGCCTGATGATCGCGACATCGAGCCGGCCGCCCGCCGGATCCGGCTGCTGATTGAACACCGCGGCGACGCCCCCGGCTCGCAGGAACGTGCCCTCCTGCGCCGCAGCGATCCGCAGCACCGCCGGGTTATAGGTCACCGTCAGCGACACGCTCGAGATCTGCGAGGCGCCAGTGATCGAAATCGGCACCGTGTAAGGGCCGCCGTTCATCCGGAACTCTGGAGGCGCAGACACCACGATCTGCCCTGAGGCTGGGGCCGCGACTGTGCCGACCGGACCACCCGTCGGTGCACCAGGCGGGCCTGGAACAGGCGAAGGCGGAGCGCCTTGAACGGGCGCGGGCGATGGTGACGGCGCGGCCTGAGCGCCCTGGGCGACGGGTGGCACTCCTGGCGCGGGTGCTGCCGGACCCAGTGCCGTCGTCGGGGCCGGTGCCGCGGCGGCTGCTGCAGCCGGAGCTGCGGCAGCTCCGGGTGTTGCGAGCAGTGGCGGCGGTCCGCTCAAGCCCAGATTCGCCTGCGTGCCGATCCGGATGGGGGCGATGTCCTGCGGCGTCAATTCGTGCGTGCGCACGATGCGCGGCGTCAGCAGCATGACGATGTCGGTCTGCGTCGCGCTGGTGTCGTTGCTCGAGAACAGCTGTCTGATGACTGGGAGCTTCAGCAATCCGGGGAATCCTGACAGGACCTTTCGTTGGTCCTCGCGAAGCAGGCCGGCGAGCAATGACGTCTCACCTTCGCGCAGACGCAGTACCGTGTTGACCTTCCTCGATCCGAATGAGGGCAGGTCCTGGCCCGCGATCGTCACGCCGGCTCCCAATGTGCTGCTCTCGACTTCGAGCTCGAGCCGGATGTCGTTCTCATATGAGACGTGCGCTGTCATCTTGACGTTGATGCCAACGGGGCGATAGCCGAACGACGTCAACGGCTGCGAGTTGGCTCCGCCGGCGGCGACGGGAGTAAACGTCGTAGACGGGACGGGAATGTCCTCGCCCAGCGCCACCGCCAGTGGCACACCCTCGGCGCCGCGCAACTGCGGCTTGGCCATCAGCTTCGTCTCGGTGTCGGTTTCGAGGAATCGCACGACCGCGGACGGCACGGCGAGATAGAAGTCGTTGGCGCTCACACCGCGGGTGATGGTGTTGAGATTGAACGGCCGGCCGTTCAACGTGGTCGCTCCGGCGTTGTCGCCCGTGGTCGAGGTCGATCGCGGATCGGCTTCGGGCGAGAACACGGCATTGATGGCGTAGCTGCCGAGGTCGAGACCGAACTGCCGCGCACGGTTGCGGTTCACCTCGAGAATCTGGACATCAACGATGATCTCGGCACGCGGCTTGTCGCTCGATTCGATCATCCGCTCGATGAT
>Ga0207428_10000793_pt1 | contig 35753 bp, 31 predicted proteins | sample RhiMethybrSRZTD1_FD_187600 | JGI IMG/M metagenome (GOLD analysis project Ga0207428, IMG submission 187600) | Populus rhizosphere microbial communities from Tennessee, USA - Rhizosphere MetaG P. TD hybrid SRZTD1 (SPAdes) (version 3) | ecosystem: Host-associated > Plants > Roots > Rhizosphere >...
CCGAGCCCACCGCCGATGGCGATCAATGGTGCTTCCGGGCCGAGGACAGCGCCGAGGCTGAGTGTGGTCAGTGCGGCAAGCGCGATGTCGGGAAGTTCGCGTCGGATGGGCGGGCCACCGCCCGCTTGAAGCCAAACGCGGGTGAGTGGCCCCCATTCCCGGGCAAGTACCGGATGGTCAATGCCGTCAGCAGCCCGGACAGGACCAGCCAAGGCACGGGCCACCAGGCGGGTGCAGGACTGGAGAAGATCTGGTTCGGCAGCGTGGAGAACAAGAATTTTTGGATCGCTGCAACGAGCGCGAGGAAGCCGTACGCGATAGCTGAGACCGGAATCCCCACGATCGCGGCGAGCACGAGCGCTCCGATGTACGGCTTGGAGCGGATGATTGCGACCGGGTCGATGGCCGATGGCGCACCGGCAGCTGGCGTAGCGGCATGCTCGCCGGCTTTGGGGTGTACGCCAGCCCCGCCGCTGTCTGAGTCAGCCATCAGATGCAGTCTCCCGTCAGCCTGTGCGCGGAGCAATATGCCGCGCTATTCGGTCAGGATTTCACCCGCTACGGGTGAGCACCACCGGCTCCTGATGGGGCACCGTTGAGGCCGTACCTCGGCGTTGCCGAGGGAATGGCAACCGCGCAAGGGCAGGAGACCACAACATGAACTTCGGGGACTTCTTCTGGCTGCTGATTTGGACCTTCTTCATCGTCTTCTACCTGATGATCTTGTTCCAGATCCTCGGCGATCTGTTCCGTGACAAGGAGCTCAGCGGATGGTGGAAGGCCGTCTGGGTGATTGCTTTGATCATCTTCCCGTTCCTCACCGCGTTGATCTATCTCATCGCTCGAGGCAGGGGGATGGCAGAGCGTCAGGCGGGTGAGATCCAGCAGGCGCAGGCGGCGACCGACTCCTACATTCAGCAGGTGGCCGGTCGGGGCAACCCCGCAGAACAAATTGCCACGGCCAAGGGCTTGCTCGACCAAGGCACGATTACCCAGGCTGAGTTCGACCAACTCAAGGCAACAGCGCTCGCTTGACCCCACGCCCACGAGCCCGCTAGCAAAGTCCTAGCGCGCGACCTCGGCGAACTGCATCCGCGCGGCGGGTGACCGACAACTTCTGAAACAGCGATCGCATATGCGTCTTGACTGTGTTCAGCGACAAAACGAGATCTGCCGCGATCTCCTCGTTGGAGCAGTACTCGGCCAGCCGTTTCAGCACATCGGTCTCACGCGTGGTCAGCGGTGCGACGAACAAGGCGTCGTACGCGACAACGTCCTCCCGCCGGTTATCGACGGCGCTGGTTGTCACTGCCACAGATGCAAGGAAGGCTGAGTGTCGAGCCGACAGAGCTGAATCTCGTAGGACGACAGATCGTAGCCAGCCGCCTGCCGCGGCGACGGTGGTTCGCAGTTGTTCCCTCGTCGCCATGCGCAGTGCGCGATCGACCAACAACTCGGCTCGTTGCCAGTTGCCCTGTTCGACGGCCAGCTCAGCAACAAGCAGCCAGCGCTTGACTTGGGTGGCGAGGGGGATGCCAACGGGGTGGGAGGGGATTCGGGCCACCATCGGTTCGGCAGCACCTAGATCGCCTATCCGCAACAAAGACCTGGCCAAGATCAACCTGGCTTCGGCAGCTGCAAGTTCAGGCTCTGGAGTGAGCGTGACAATCGCTTGCTGCGGTTCGCCCGCCGCCAGCCACGCGTCCGCCTTTGCGATCAAGAGCTGATCCGCGAGCCAGCCAGCCGAAATCTGCGAGTCGATCTTGCCAATAGAGCCCAGCAATCCAAGTGCGGTCTCGGGTTCATCGGCGATCATGGCCAGCCGCACCTGAGTCAGCGCCTCGACGGTCGCCAACAGCGGCTCCTGACTGTCCGGACATGTGTGGATGGCATGATCAAGACGTTGCCTCGCCTGCTCGACCTCACCACGCTCGAGGTGTGTCCACGCGGTCGCAAGGTGGGCGAACCTGACGCCGCTCTCACCACTGTCGGCCTGTCGGTTGGTGAGCACTGCGGTCGCGTACCGCATTGATCGGCCCAGGTCCCCGCAGAATGCATCAATCCATGACAGCTGGCCCGCGCAAGCCGCGCGCACGAGCCGCTCTGCGTCGTTGGCATCATCGTCGGGTGATACTCCAAAACGTCCGGCGCCTCGCTCCAAGGTCCACCGTGCGCTTTCGATGTTCCCCATCGCCAGCTCGAACCCCGCGACGTAGTAGTCGATAAGCGGTGGCAGCTCGGGTGCCCGGGCTCGCTCGGAGACCGACAGCTTCATCATGAGATCGCTGAGTTGGCGAGCCTCCGCAAGACCGGCAGCAGCCTCTCCGCGCCGCCTCGACATGGCCATGTTGAGCAGTGCAAGGCTGACCAGCTCTGTTGCCTCAGGCTCTGGAGTTTGGTCCAGCTCAGACGTTGCTCGTACCAGCGCAGTCTCGGTGATATCCAGCCATGAGTGCGCCAGGGCCGCGGCTGCGAGCAGCAGCGGCTCGGACTTACCGAGCTCCTCGAATTCGACAATCTGTCGTACGACGGCACCGCCTGCACCGGCGAGTATCCGCGGGACGGCCAGCGATCGTACGAGGGCGCGCGCCGCCCGCGCTGGGTCACCGGCCTCCATCGCAAGCTCAAACGCGTCGGCAGGATCGTGCGAGGCCGAGTGAACCAGCAGAAGGATCAGCGTACGATCCGGTTGAAGATCACGAGAGGTCTCCGAGTGGGGTCGTTCAGAGGAGTCGTCTAAGACGATGATCGGCAGACGCTGGCTGAGGAGAGCGGCAGCAGTTTGTTCCCGGAGCACAACATCCGGGTCGTAGCGAGCAGCCAGTAACGAGACGCCTGGCTCGCCGACAGGGGACAGAGAGACGGGCGTCTCGAGGATTGACTTCATGCCTGAGGTGTGGCCCTTTTCCGCAGTAGGGACATTTGCCTGCGTTTATTCGGCCGGACCTCAGGGTGAGCTGTCCTCACCCCCCTGCGGATCTCACCCGGGTGATTCTGGCGACTTAGATCAGGAGGCGCTCTCGGCCGATCTTGACGGCCTCGGATCGGGAGCGGGCCCCCAACTTGCGATACAGCGCAGTAGTGTGCGTCTTCACCGTATTCGGAGAGAGATAGAGGTCGGACGCGATCTCGCTGAGGCTCAGAGTGCCGGCGAGCCGACGCAGGACGTCGATCTCTCGTGCCGTGAGCGCATCGGTATGTGGGTCTTCGAGATGGCCTTCCCGCAGGCTCTTTTGCACTATCTCCAGACGGGCGACCATGGCCGCCATTCCATGCTGATGCTGCCGCATCAGTGGCACGACATCCGCGAGGAGCTCGCGTGCCAGCGGCAGCTCGCCCGACATGATGGCCACGCGCCCCATGACAAGTAAGTGGTGAATCAGCGGCCACGGGCTAAACCCAGGGTTTTTCCTGCGGAGGGTGAGTGCCTGCTCCAGCACAGCCATCGCCTCCACTAACTGTCCCGAGGCAGCGAGGCTCTGCCCGAGCGCGGTGAACGCCAGGGACACGGACGGCAGGGCGTGCAAGCTTCTGGCCTCGACAACCTCAATGGACTCTTCCGCTGACCTCCGGCTACGGTCGTATTGCCCAAGCTCAGCTTGGGTCAGGGCCAGGGTGGCCAGAGCCAGGATTCGTATGAGCGAAGGCGCGGCCTCGCTGTACGCGGCCCTGGGAAGGACGCGGACTGCCGTATCCAGATCACCTATGACATAACTTGCGTGCCCGAGGGCGGTGTTCGCCACCGTGTACCACGGCGTGCTGCCATCCGTCTCTAGCTCTGCGGCCCGCTGGGCCGATGCCAACATCTCGGTTGGACCACCAAAGCCGAACAGGCCCCGAATCAGCGCCACGGCGGACTCGACGGACCTGGTTCCGTCGGGCAGCGCCACGCCGTCGGTCACGCTGTTCAGCTGTGCGAGCAGGCGATCCATTTCGCCTTTTTGGCCGGATAGCGCCGCCATCCAGGCCGCTGTGACCAGCGTTGCGGTGTCTTGACTGGCCGCTGAGGAGCCCAAAGCCCGAAGCCAACCGCTTACCGTGGTTCCCAGCCCGGCGTCGAAATACGGCAGCCAGCTTGCCTGTACCAGAGATGCCGCACGATCGCTGCGGCCGGCTGCCATCGCGTGCTCAATTGCAGCGTCGAGATAGCCATTCTCACCCAACCAGTCCGACGCGCGGCTGTGCAGCATCGCAACGCGTTCCGGCTGTTCTGTCTCGAGCGTGCTCCTGGCGACCGCGCCAAATAAGTGATGAAAACGGAACCACTGACCCTCAGCGTCGAGCGGAATGAGAAATAGATTTGTGTGTTGGAGATCGCGGAGGATTCTGGCGGATTGGCGTTCACCATTCACGTAGTCGCAGAGGGGCGCAGAAAATCGATCAACGATCGACATGTCGAGTATGAATTGGCGTACGTCGCCGGGCTGCTGACTGAGCACCTCCTCAGTGAGGTAATCACCGACGAAGCGATTGTTGCCGCTGAAATAGTGTACGAATTCGCTGGGATCTGAGCGACCGGCGAGCGACAGCGCGGCGAGGTACAGTCCCGCGGGCCAACCCTCGGTTCGATTCATGAGTTCTGACACAGCTTGGTCTGGCAATTGGACCCCATCGGCCAGAAAGAGGGAGGCTGCCTCAGCCGCGTTGAATGCGAGGTCGTCAGCACGGATTTCTGACAATTGTCCCGCGGCTCGCATCCGGCCAAGTCGCAGCCTCGGGTCAGCGCGAGTGATCAATACCAGGCGGGTCTGCTGCGGGAGATGCTTAATGAAGAAGTCTATCTGTTCAATGCATTCGGCGGACCGGACGAGGTGGAAGTCGTCTACGACGATCGTTACGCTCCCCGACCGGGCAGCAATTGCGTCCAGGACCCGCGGGAGTACCGCTACCAACATGTCCTGTCCGCCCGCTGCAACAAAGCCTGCGATGTCCCGCGCGATGACGCAGCCTGCGCGATCGAGAGCTGTTGCAATGTTCGTCCACAAGCGCACTGGATCGTTGTCAGACGCTTCGAGCGATATCCATGCGACGATTGCGGGCCGAGAGGGGGACGCCAGCCATTGTGTGACGACGGTGGTTTTGCCGTAGCCGGCTGGAGCGGCAACCAATGTCACCGCGCGTTCGGTCGCGCGCTGGAGCTCTTCGAGGAGGCGGGCTCTGACCAACCATCCCGATCGTGCCAGCGGCGGCCGAAGCTTGGCTTCCAGAATCGAGTCGACCGGCCGCCTGCGCGAGGTATTGCTACCCCGCTTGAGGCTGCTCACTTCCGAACACTGTCCTTCGCTTGCGACAGACAGGAGGGAGCCCGAAGCCCCTGACCCACGGCCGACCCTGCCTGATTGGATCAGTGGTGATAATACCGTCGGGTCGGAACATCGTCGGTGATGCTCCGAAGGTTCACCCGCGGAAGGTTCCCGCCCTGGCAGTCGTCGAATCTTGCCAGGACAGGGAACCTTTCAGCGGTGGTCGCCTTGCAAGGCGGCGGGGCGTCGAATCTTGATCATCAATCCGCTCACTCATCGATGACTTCAGCCCCGACATTCCTGGCTGAACCGCTCGATGGGCATATCATGCGTCCGAATTAGTTTGCGGGATAAAGGGATCGGGAACACAAAATGCCTGTCCCCTCGCGTCAGAGTGATTGGATCCCACGGACGCAGCGCTGAAAGCCACACTGGCTACCTGCACACTGACATGCCAACCTGGGACCAACGACAATGAGGAGCGCGATCATGACAAGGAAGTCCGCAGACCGTGAGCGAACCGCGAGCGGTAAGACCGCGCCGGATAACCCGCTCGCGGAGCGCGCCGATCGAGTTGCCGGAACGCTTGCCCCTGGCGCGCGCAAGGTTGCACATCTGACTCCGGAGGAGCGTGTCGCCCGGGGAAAGGCCGCACGTAACGAGGTTCCGCGGTCCAGCCATGGTGGTTGGGAGCCGGCCGTCAACCGACCCGATCCTGTCGCGCTGCTCGAGGAGCAGGGTGCAAGCCGGGTTCCTGAGTTGGTTCCCGTTCGTTACGGTCGGATGCTCGTGTCGCCGTTCACGTTTTACCGGGGAGCCGCGCTGATCATGGCCGCTGACCTGGCCGCCACCCCCAACTCCGGGCTGCGCGTCCAGGTATGCGGTGACGCGCACCTATCGAACTTCGGGGTGTTCGCCTCCCCAGAGCGGCAATTGATGTTCGACATCAACGACTTCGACGAGACCCTTCCCGGCCCGTGGGAGTGGGACGTGAAGCGGCTGGCCGCGAGCTTCGAGATCGCCGGCCGCGACCGCGGGTTCAACTCCGCGGCCCGCCGCGCCGTCGTGCTGGCCTGTGCCGAGGAGTACCGAAACCGCATGAAGCAGGCCGCGGCGATGCCCAACCTGGATGTCTGGTACGCCCACATTGAGGTTGAGAGCCTCTTCGATCAGCTGCAGGTTGTTGCTACAAGCAAGCAGCAGGCCAAGGCTCGGGCGAATGTCGCCAAAGCCCGAACCCGCGACAGCATGCAGGCGTTTGCAAAACTCACCCACGAGGTCGACGGCGAACGCAGAATCATCGCCAACGCCCCGCTGATCGTCCCGATCGAGGACCTGCTGCCGCCGGGGAGGGAACGCGACGAGACCGAAAAGGAGATCCGCAGCCTCATCCGGTCCTACCGGAGCACCTTGGAGACCGACCGACGCCAATTGCTGGAGGAATTCGACTACGTCCACATGGCCCGCAAGGTGGTCGGGGTCGGCAGCGTCGGCACCCGCGCCTGGATTCTGCTCCTGCTTGGACGGGACCGCCAAGACCCGCTATTCCTGCAGGCGAAGGAAGCCCAGGAATCGGTGCTGGAAGGGTTCGTCGGCAAGAGCCGCTACGCGAACCACGGCCAACGCGTGGTTGCAGGGCAGCGCCTGATGCAGGCCGCCAGCGACATCTTCCTCGGCTGGCAACGGGTGACCGGCTTCGATGGGCAGGTCCGAGACTTCTACTTGCGGCAACTGCGCGACTGGAAGGGATCGGCGGACGTCGACACCATGGCGGCCTCGGTGATGACCATCTACGCCCGGATCTGCGCGGCTGCCCTTGCCCGCGCACATGCCCGTTCAGGCGACCGGATCGCCATCGCGTCCTACCTCGGCAACAGCGATGTCTTCGATCGGGCCATTGCGGACTTCTCCCGTGCCTACGCCGACCAGAATGAGCGTGACTACCAGGCGCTGGTCCAAGCCGTGGACTCGGGCCGAGTAGTTGCGCAGACTGGCTTTTGAGGGGGATGCAGTCCGTCGCGACCTGGGCCCGCTCTTCCTTCCTCCTAGCCGATAGTCATTCCTTCGGCTGCAGAAGACGGAGCTATGTCGCGTAGACGGCTCATTCGGAACGAATTCAGGAGACCGAGCAGCCCGGCGAGTATCGGCACGAGCAGAGCCACCTGGAGCGCTATCGGCCGCGCTTCTGTATTGATACGAATAATCTCCGCCTGGATTTGAGGAGGTTCGTCCTTGAGCAACTCAGTGAGCTGTGAGTTGCTCATAACCTCTGCATCTTCCTCGAGAGCCATGGCGACCCGCTCCTGCTCGGGTGGCGGTAACACGGTGCTGTCGTGAGCCAACGTGTTGAATGTGAAGGCGAGTGTGGCAAGCATGATGGCGCCGGCGAAGGCTAGCCCGAAAGACAACCCGAAGGATCCCGAGGCCGAATTGACTCCAGCAGCTTCGCTAACCCGTTCCTCTGAGATCGGGGCGAGCGTGTAGTTGTTGAGCTGAGACACCAGCAGGCCTAGGCCTGAACCGGCTAGCACTAGCGGAAGCAAGAGGTACCAGCCCGAGTCGGCCCGTGGCACGATCGGGACCAACACGCCGATCCCGATGACGAGCAGCAGAAACCCCAACAGAACGATGGTGCTCGGTCGCCGCTTGCCAGCCCTTCGTCCAGCAACCATCGCGACTGCGAACATGCTGAGCGAGAGCGGGGCGATCGACAGACCGGCCTGCAGTGCGTTGTATTCGAGCACCATCTGCAAATAGATCGGCAGCGCGATCATGAGGCCACCGAGAGCGATTTGCTGCAGCATCTGCTGAGTGATTCCCAGACGGAAGTGCTTTGACTGGAACAAATCCGGATCGATCAGCGTCGGCTGTTGATGCCGCTTGCGCCGGGTAAGCCAGGTAGCGAAACCCGCGAGTGCAAGCGCGCCACTGGCCAGAATCGCTAGGACATATTCTCCGCCTTCCTGCCAGACGAGAATGCCGAGCACGATGCCGCCCATGCCCAGGATCGAGAGGATCGCACCGACCACGTCCACTTCTCGGCGTCCGGTGTAGGGCACGTCATGCACCAACTTGATGCCCGACAGCACGACGGCGATGATCACGACCTCGAGCAAGAAGGCGATCCGCCAGGACAGGAGAGTAGTGATGAATCCGCCCACCAAGGGTCCGACTGCGGCTGCAATCGCAGCAGCAGCACCGACGAGCGCGTATACCCGCTTTTGAGCTGCACCCTCGAAATTGCCATGGATGAGGGACTGCATCGCGGGCAGCAGCAACGACGCGCCGATCCCGCCGATGATGGCCCAGAAGACGACGATCGCGAAGAGGTTCTGAGCCAACGTCATCGCGGCCGCGCCAATGGCGTATCCGATGAGCCCAAGCACGTATGCCCGCTTGCGTCCGATCAGATCGCCGACCTTGCTACCGATCAGAATGAACGCGGCCGACACCAGTGCTTCGAGAGCGATCGCGCCCTGTACACCGCTCACTGTTGTGTCGAGGTCGCGAACGACCGCTGAAATCGATACGTTCATGATCGACGTATCGACGACAAGCACGAACATCGCCATTGACAACAAGATGGCGAGCGGTCGGTTCATCGCTGATTTGTCGATGTCGTTTACGGGCCCGTCCTGGGTCACTGGAGCATCACATCCCATCTCAGATCTGGCGCTAGCTGGGCCGTTGCTCCGGATCGCTTCGGCAGCCCGATTTTGCCGCTAGGGTACGCGCATCTATTCACCCGTAGCGGGTGATCGCCCAATGCCCGCTGCGACGTACCGTTCATCCGTAGTCGAGTCAGACTCAATCAGAATCGGAGGCAAGTTACCAATGGCAAGCACACAAACCGTCAGCCCGTGGGCCCACGGCATCGCCGTTTTTGCCGGCATTGTCATGGTCGTCGGCGGAGCGTTCCAGGCCCTTGAAGGCCTTGCGGGCATCGTGAACGACAAGTACCTCGTCGTCTTGCCGAACTACATCTATGCGCTTGACGTCACCGTATGGGGCGTTATTCACTTCCTGGTCGGGTTGGCCTTGGTGGTGATTGGCGTTTCGCTGCTCAGGGGCCAGACGTGGGCTCGCGTCGCAGGGATGATCGCTGCGGTGGTCTCGGCGATCCTCAACTTCGTCTGGCTGCCGATCTCGCCGCTGTGGGCCATCGTGATCATCGCGGTTGACATGCTCATCATCTGGGCGCTCGCGCAATACCTGCGTCAGCCGACACTGACGCCGTCGCAGGACAAGCAGGCGGCGATGTCCTAGATCCATGCATTGGCCGACGGGCGTGGACGCATGATGCGTGACCAGCGATGGGCCGTGTATGAGATAACCCTGCACGGCGCACCGCCCGTCGGCCTAACCGCACGCTTTCCGTCGCTCACGCTTTACTCGGTGCCAGCAGCAACAGTGCTGACTCGACGGGTGGCCGATCCGGCCGAGATAGACGGGCTTATCGAGCAACTGCGATCAATCGGAATCACCCCTCTGGAGATGCGTGCATCGTCCCCGCACTGCGAATTCCGCATTGCGGGCCGGCTGGGCGACTCGATTGTGCGATACATGCGATGGGCGGCTCGGTTTGAGCCGGAGCGAACAGTGATGCGTGTCCTCACAACACCTGAACAATTGCAGTTGATCTTGGACGAGCTGGCTGACAGCGGTACTGGAATCGACCACTTGATCAGGCGACAAGCCGCTTAGGTTCAAATCTCGCCAGCCCGACCGCCGAATAGCCTTGTCGGGGCCATGTCCTGTCAACTGCGTAAGACCCATTCCAGTGCTCCGTTTCACTGTGTGTTTCACATGGCCTCAGAAATAGCGGCACCGAGACTAGTAGCGGCAGCCCGTGCGCCCTTCTGAGTCGGTGTCACATAGGGGAACGGTCGGGTCCAGTCCGACGAGTACCAGGGCTTGGGGTATGCCGAGAAGTGGGAGTGTTTGGCTCTCCGGGAGCATAGCGTTACCTATGGCGACGACAGTGAGCAGGAGGATTGGGGCTTTGCCTGAGAACTGCTCAACGTTGACCCCTTTGCTACTCGATCGCGTGATCACTGCCACTAATAGAGGACAATCGCCATCATGGCTAAACCCTTGAGGTGCCGCTTGCGACTCCATAAGTGGGAGGATCGCGAGAACCCAGAGACACAAGAGCACTACCGAATCTGCGTGCGTTGTAACGCGTATCGAGACAGAGGGACCTCACCGTGGGCTGGTAGTGGAGGAGCCTGGGGAGTCGGTGGTTGACGCACACCATCGTTGATGGATCGCGGTCAGGGCGTGCTTTTGATCTTGGCGTCATACTCCTCGCGCCGCGCACGGTCGGACAGCACCTCGTACGCCTCCGAGACCTCCCCGAAGCGCCGCAGGAGGCGGAGCATCAGTTGCGCAGTGCTGCAAGCGCAGCTTCTGCGTCCCGCAGCCGGATGGCACGGATCTCGGCAGCGACGTCGAAGTAGTGGCCGAGGCTTGGAAAGAATCGAGTGCGCAGGATCTCATTCTCGTACTGGCGTATTTGATGGCGCTCGATGTTGGCTCGAACTCGATTGAACTGCATTCGGATCCTCCTTCGGCTCGGGCGGGGGGCGCCACACGCATCTCGCACCTCGCCTCCGAGTGAGCCATGGCTCCCGCTAATTCAGCTTCGCTTCGATCTGCTGCTGGGCCATCGCAGCCAGCACCCCTTTCCGGCGTGCGGCAGCAGGAATTCCGTGTACCGGCTAGCTGGAAGGTTCACCTTCGGCGAGACATCGCTGGGGACGCCGAGACCCCAATACGCGCGTAAGCGCACACGCACGCGTACGCACGACGAGCCGAGGTGGAGTGACTTGGAGTGTGGCGGATCGGAAGCACGCCGCCCGAGCGGCCGGATACTCCCTTCAATCCATCGGCGCCGGTGATACGTAGTGCCTTCGGAGGCTTGGTGTGACTCAACTGAGGTAGGTGCCTACCTCGATAAGGTTGCCGTCAGGATCGCGGAAGTAGACGCTGCGGATCGGGCCAGTGGCGCCGGTGCGTTCGATTGGACCCTCCTCTACGGAAACATGGTGCGCGGCAAGTTCTTCGGTCGCTTGGCCGAGCGGGTCGGTAGTGATCAGGCACAAGTCGGCGCTCCCGGGTGTCGGACGGTGGGCCTTGGGATCGAACTCGTGACCGGCTTGATGCAAATTGATCTTGGTGTTGCCGAAGACAAGTGCGGTGCGGCCTGCGCCGAACGTCACTTCCGTCATGCCGAGAACGTGGGTGTAGAAGGCCACCGTGGCGTCGACGTCGGTGACAGTCAGTACTAGATGATCCAGCCGGTCGATGCGCATACGCCCTACCGTAGGTAATGGAGAGCTGCAGGAGGCGGCTAGACCGGACTTGACTTGATTAGGCGACAAGCCGCTTAGAGTCCGATCCCTCGCTTGATGAGCCGGTGGTGCGGGCATGACTCTGCAATAGAGCCGACGACCTAGTCAGCGAGGTCCGAGTCACGACGTATTTCGATCAAGTCGACACCGGCGTCCCGCAACGCGTCGATAAGACCCCAAAGACCGGCGTCGTCCATTTCCACAGCGTGCAAGATCGTGCCAGCAGGCTCTACGGTCTCGATCTGACGGAAGTTCTCAAGCAGCTCAAGCGGTACCGTGCCCGCAACTCGGATCTCGTACGTCGACTTTCCCATCTGTGCCTCGGAAATCGGTGGGTCAGCGAATAGGCCCACAATGCCCGCAATGCGGGCGCCGGGCCTCACCCGTTCCGGGTGAGTCGGCGTCACGATTTGTGCTGAGGCACGTCCTGAACCGTCGCAGTGTGGAGGTGTGATGGCAGCATCACCGCGGCCACCAGCCCGACCAGACCAACCACCCCGATGACCGCCATAGCTAATCCGTACGACCGCTCCGGCGTCACGGTGATGCCGGCAACCAGAATGGTGCCGGCGATCGCGGTTCCGAGGGTTGAGCCGAGATTGGACACGCTGCGGGACAGGCCTGAGATCTCACCTTGCTGCGCTTCCGAGAAGCTGGACTGGACGACATTGACCGAGGGCGTCAGCATCACACCGAGGCCCAGGCCGATAAGAAGTAGGCCTGGCGCGAACGCCCAGGCTGTCGGAGACCCGGTGACCAGCAGGAGCAGGGTAGCGACGCCTGCAATGGTGACGATGAATCCAGCAAGGATGAGAGTCCGCTGCGAACGTCGCTTCGCAAGGCGCTCGGCAGCGAGTGAAGAGACCAAGATCCCGAGCGTCGCGGCCGTGAAGATGACGCCGGTCTGGATCGCGTTGTAGCCGCGTACCACCTGCAGATAGGCCGACACCACAAAAGACGTGCCCATGAGCATGAGCCACTGGGTGTTCTGGGTCACCAGGCCGAGGTTGGAGGTGCGATTTCGGAACAGGCTTGTCGACAGCAAGGGCTCTTTGCCGGCCTTCTCCTTCGCACGTACCGATCGGAAGAACAAAGCGAGGACCAGGACGCCGGCGATGATCAAGATCAGCATCAGCCAGGCATTGTTGTCAGCGGCCAGGATCCCGGTGACGACCAGCACCAAGCCAATCGCGGAGAGCACCGCACCGCCGGTGTCGAACGGCCGGGTCGGGTCGGGCGGCAGCGGATCGGTCAGATTTCGGCTGAGCAAAACGATCACAACGATGATAAGGGCCTGGAAGAGGAAAGCGGCCCGCCAGGTGATCGCGGAGGTGATCAGGCCGCCGATCAGCGGGCCTGCTGCGGCGCCGATGCCTCCGAGGGCGCTGATCACTCCGAAAGCACGCGCTCGGGACGTCACATCCGTGAAGTACAGCGTTGCGAGGATGTAGACCGGCGGGATCAGGAGCGCCGTACCGACGCCCTCCAGGATGGAGTTGCCCAGGATCAGGATTCCCAAGTTGGGAGAAAGCGCGCTGATGAGCGCGCCGACACCATAGACGATGAGGCCGAGGATGAATAGCCGTTTGCGCCCATATTTGTCGGTCAACTTGCCGCCGGGAATCATCAGCGCCGCCATCACGAGGAGAAAGATTGTGATCGCGATCTGAACGCCCTGAACGGTGGTATCCAGGTCCTCGCTGATGTCGGAGATCATCACATTCATGTTGGAGCCTGCGAAGCTGCAAATGAACTGGGCAAGTGCCAGTGGAACGAGTACGCGTCGCAGGCTACTCGGCCTTTGCTCGGCCGACGCACTTTCAGCCACGGGAGCATCCTGCCACCCGCGATGGCGCTGCTTATCACCCCGCGCGGGTGAGGCCTGCGACGACATACCCATCCAGCATGGTTCCTATCAGATCTTGAGGATTGAGGGCCGATGTCGAACTATCCACTCATTGCAGATCACGGACTCATCGGGAACCTGCAGACGGCCGCACTCGTCGCTACCGATGGCACGATCGACTGGTTCTGCGCGCCTCGCTTCGATTCGCCAAGCATCTTCGGCTCGCTACTCGACCATGATCAGGGCGGGCACTTCCGGGTCCGACCGACCGTGGACGTATTCAACCGACAGCAGCTCTACTATCCGGACACCGCCATCCTCGTCACGCGTTTTCTGACCGAGGCAGGTGTCGGCGAAGTGATCGACTTCATGCCGATTGCCAGTACCGCAGTCCCCGCCGACCGGCACCAGGTCCTTCGCATGCTGCGGTGCGTACGCGGTGAGATGACTTTCGCTTTGGACATTGCCCCGAGGTTCGACTACGGCCGGGAACCACACGAAACGCATGTCAGTGAGGAGGGGGTCGTCTTCCAGGGCGCGCGCACGGCAATGTCGCTGAACATCATTCGCGAGCCGGAGGAAGCCAAACTGGCACGCATCCAGCAGGTCTCGGCACAAGGTCTGAAGCTCGAGCTCACGTTGGAGGCCGGGCAGATGCGCGGCCTTGTTCTGGAAGTCGGCGAGCCGCGGCCTGTGCGGCTTGTGCGGATCGCCGAGGCGTGGCAGCTCTTCGATGAGACTGTGCGCTTCTGGAGATCCTGGCTTGGCCAATCCACATATGAGGGGCGTTGGCGGGAGACGCTGCAGCGGTCCGCGATCACTCTCAAGCTCATGACGTACGCGCCGAGCGGTGGCATCGTCGCGGCACCGACGGCCGCATTGCCGGAGCAAATCGGGGGCGAGCGCAACTGGGACTACCGGTACACCTGGGTTCGCGATGCGTCCTTCTCGGTGTATGCGCTGCTAGGTCTTGGATTTACCGAGGAGGCTGCGGGACTGGGGCGTTGGCTCAACGAACGGGTACGCGACCAGGTTGGCGGCGAAGGTGGCCCACTCAACATCATGTATCGCGTCGATGGCTCCAGCGACCTGACGGAAGAGATCCTGCCGCACTGGGAGGGATATCGGGGATCCAGTCCGGTGCGGATCGGAAACGGTGCTGCGGACCAGTTGCAGCTCGACATCTACGGCGAGGCCATCGACAGCCTGTACTTCGGCGCCCAACACGGACTTGAAGGGGGCTACCAGGGATGGCGTCATCTTTGCGACATCCTGAACTGGCTTATTGACAACTGGAACCAGCCAGAGGAAGGCATCTGGGAGACGCGAGGCGGTCGGCAGGATTTCACCTACGGTCGACTGATGAGCTGGGTCGCCTTCGATCGCTGTATCCGCCTGGCTGATCGTCATGGGCGCCCTGCACCTGTGGACCGTTGGCGCGCCGAACGGGATGCAATCTACAACCAGATCATGGACGCGGGTTGGAGCGAGGAGCGCCAGGCGTTCGTGCAGCACTCGAAGACCGATGTGCTCGACTCCTCGCTGCTTCGCATGTCATCGCTCGGCTTCATCTCTCCGAAGGATCCGATGTGGCTCTCCACTCTTGACGCGATGGATCGGGAGCTTGTCACTGACAGCCTGGTGTATCGCTACGATCCTGGGGCCTCACCTGACGGGTTGCGCGGTTCGGAAGGGACGTTCTCGCTGTGCACGTTCACGTATGCCGACTCGCTCGCGCGGGCTGGCCAGGTTGAGAAGGCGCGCAACACCTTCGAGAAGATGCTGACCTACGCCAACCACGTAGGGCTCTTCTCAGAGGAGATCGCGCTCACGGGCGAGCAGATCGGCAACTTCCCTCAGGCGTTCACCCATCTGGCTCTGATCGACGCCGCCCTTGTTTTGGACCGAGAGCTCGATCGTCGGGGGAAAGGCAGCGTGGCTGTCTAAGCCGTCGTGTTCTCAGTCATCAGATCGCAATCCAGGCACAGGGGACCAAGATCAATTGGCAGTGGGACGTCCCCGGATGATTGCAACGCTGCAGTGAGCGTGGTGGACAACTTTGTGGCCGACTGAGCCGATCAGCCAGTCGCCGATTCCGCCTCTCCCGCGAGCGCCTACGACAACGAGGTCGGCACTTTTGGACTGCTCGATGAGGACCTTCGCTGCATCGCCGGGTACGGCGACAAGCTCCACCGGCAGGTTCGGCTTGCCCTGCAGTACCGCGCGGACGGTCTCGTTGAGTGCACGCAGGGCCGCCTCGCGCGGATCAGACGGGTCGCGATCGGGGAAGCCGGCGTAGGGGTATGCGATCGGCGGCGGCAGCGCCGTCCAGGTGGTAACGGCCACCAGTGTCGCGCCGTCTTGCGCGGCTTTGTCGGCTGCCCATCTCAGTGCGGTTTCGCTGCAGTCAGATCCATCGACGCCAACCACGATCCGTCGTTCTGCTTCCACTGCTTCGCTCCACTGCTCATCAAGGGCTGCAACATGCGGCTTATAGACACTGAAAACTACGCGAGAGGAGTCGAGCGCAGCGCTTTGCCCTAGGCTCCCCGGAGAGCGGACACCTTTCGATCAGCGAGTATCGCCGGGAGAGCACACCATGACCTTCGTGACGGCCATCGAGTTCGTGACGAGGTGCCTCGAAGGCGCTGGTGTAGCCGTGATCGTCATCGGTGCCCTGGTCGCGGCGGCATTCGCAGTTCACAGCATGATCAGCCGCCGACCCGCATACAACCGATTCCGCGAGCAACTGGGCCGCTCCATTCTGATCGGCTTGGAGCTTCTCGTTGCGGGCGACATATGCCGAACGGTAGCGGTGACGCCTTCTCTGGAGAATGTCCTCAACCTTGCCATCATCGTGCTGGTGCGAACCTTCCTGAGCTTCTCCCTGGAGGTGGAGATCACCGGCAGATGGCCCTGGCAGAAGCGCGCCGGCGCTGGTCTTCGGACGGAGTTGAACGGCGGATCGCTGTAGCGGGGTCAAGGACCCCTCAAGCTGCTGGTCCGTAACCACAGCTAGATCGCCGTCGTCTGTGTGGTTCATCGCCTGCCGCCCGTTGTTCCATCTCGTGGTCTATGGGATCCCTGTGCTTGGGACCTTTGCCCCTGCGCTCAGCACATCCAAGACGACACAGTGGAGTCTGAGCACAGAAAGTGAAGTGATATGAGCAGAATCTTGATCGGGTACGGCACAACCGAGGGACAGGCGGCTCGGATCGCTGAGCACCTAGCGAAGGCGATTGGGAGTGATGGCGTCGAAGCACGAGTCGCGGACCTCAAACGGTCAGGGAATGTCGATCTTGATAGCTGTGACGCAGTGATCATCGGGGGCTCGATCCACATGGGCAAGCATGAGGAGTACGTCGCCGACTTCGTCCGGAAGAATCGGGCGGCGTTGGAGCGTCTTCCGTCGGCATTCTTCTCGGTGAGTCTCGCTGCCCATGGCGACCTGGCGAATGCTGAGGCGTACGTTGCGAACTTCGAGCAGGCGACCGGCTGGCATCCCACCCAGGTCGGTTTGTTTAGCGGCGCGTTGCTCTACCGCCAGTACGGTCTCCTCAAGCGCTACATGATGAAGCGGATCGTCCGGGACAAGCCGGGCGGTCTGAGTACCGACACGTCGCGGGACCATGAGTACACCGACTGGGACGACGTCAATCGATTCGCTGAGGACTTCCTGGCACGACTCGTTCCCAAGGATGCCGCGGCAAGCGAACATCGTCCCTGACGAAGGACGAGCGAACAGCACGGAGCTCCCGTTCCGTCGGACCATTGTGGCCGTCGAGGCGGCGGTTTGCCTGAGTGGGCTGGCAGGAAGCATTCAACTTCTCGCTGGTGTAGCCACTCCGCCAACCTCTGTGCTCAGTCCACTCGGGCTATCGAGCTGGGCGTTTCCGGCAGGGTGGTTGTTTCTCAGTGTGGCTCTTCCGTCAGGGCTAGCCGCGTGGCTTGCCTGGCGGAGATCGGTCTGGGCGCCAACCGCAGCCCTGGTTGCGAGCGCGCTGCTGGCGATAGAGCTGCTGGTGCAGATTCCGTTTCTGGGCCCGAGCATCTTGCAAGTGATCTTCGGTGCGGTGGCCGTCGGCATGGCAGTCGTGTCGCTGCTGGCTCGCCGGGCGGGCTGGCGGCATGCCGTCTCTCGGCATCGGCAATGAAATCCAGCTCCGTCAGCCGGCAGTTCGTTCGGTGGGGGCTGCCCACGCTGCTGCTTGGGTATGCGACGGTGCATCGTCTTGGGCAGAGGTACGGCTCGACCAGCCTCGAGCGGAAGGCGTGGATGCCAGGTGATGGCATCGTTCCTGCGCCACAATTCGAGGTCACTCACGGGATCACTATTGACGCGCCTCCCGAAAGCGTCTGGCCTTGGTTGGTGCAGATGGGCTGGCACCGTGGCGGCTGGTACACCGCGCGGTGGGTGGACAAGCTGCTGTTTCCGGCAAACCGGGCAAGCGCGGATCACATCATCGAAGAGCTTCAAGATCTTCAGGTCGGTGACTTCATCCTGGACGGGACACCAGAAACCGAGTGCGGATTCGTCGTGGAGCAGCTTGAGCCGCCTCGACTTCTTGTTTTGCACTCAACCTCTCACCTGCCACTGGCGTGGCGCCGGAGCGGTAGGGCTTCCGTCGATTGGACCTGGGTCTTCAGCGTCCTGCCGCTCGACTCTGGTGGCCGTGCCAGGTTGATCTTCCGCTGGCGGGCGGCGACCAGGCCCTGCTGGCTCACTCTCAGTGCGTGGGCAGTGATCTTGCCGGCCGACTTCCTGATGTCCAGAGACATGTTGCGCGGGGTGAAGCGCCGCGCGGAGCTGCTATTGCCTTAGTGATTCACCACCCGTCTTGAGGCGGCTAGCGAGTGTCTGATAGGCGGATTCGACACGCGTTTGCCGTCTCTAGGCGGCAAATGTCGGCCGCACCGGTCGAGGCGGTCATCGGACTGGACTCGATGAGGGAATCTATACAGGATCGAAGGACAGGGCCGCGTGATCAAGTCAACGCAGGTCGAGACGCGAAAGGAACATCATGGGCAGAAGCGGAACCGTCGCAGCAGGGTTGCCTGAGGCGAGAGTCAAACGTGCCTCGGTCGGGGGTCTTGCTTTGGGGGCGATGGCTGTCGGGGCTCTCGCTGCCGGGAGCGCGGCGGTCGGCGCACTCGCCGTCGGTGCCATGCTCATAGGACGACTCAAGGTTGGCCAGGCGGAAGCCAAGAAGCTGACTGTTGGCCGCCTCGAGGTTGAGGAACTCCTGATCGGAGGCGAGCAGGTCAACGCCGGAGACATCTCACGCAGCACCGGGTCGTGATCTTGATGGCTATGTGGTGATCCGAGTCGCTGTGGGATGATCATCATCGTGGCCACGTCGGCTAATGATCTGATCGCGGATGGCCGGGCGGCGCTTCGCGTGGGGGATGCAGCTACCGCACGCACTTCATTCGAGGCTGCGCTGGCACTGGGCCCGAACAGCGCCGCCCTCGAGGGTCTGGGTTTTGCCGACTATCTCGCGATGGACTTTGACGAGGCGATCGACCTCTGGCAGCAGTCGTACGCGGGCTATCGCGCGGATGGTAACGGTGCAGGTGCCGTCCGGGTCGCGCGCATGCTCGGCTACATGTACGGCATCGTCGTTGGAGACTGGGCAATTGGATCCGGGTGGATTGCCCGTGCTCAGCACCTGCTCGACCTTGCCGTGCATTCTTCCGAAAAGGGTTGGATCGCCCTGACCTTGGGCATGTTCGAGCGCGACCGGTCGATGAAACATCGACGCTTCGAGGAGGCTATCGAGGTCGGTACTGCGACCCAGGACGACGACCTGGCTTTTGCCGCATTGGCCTATCTCGGGGCGAGTCTGGTGCACGCCGACCGTGTTGAGGAAGGAATGGTGCGGCTAGATGAGTCGTTAGCAGCCGTGGTCGGCGGTGAGGTGGATGATCTCTTCGTCATCGAAGAAATCTTCTGTCAAATGTTCTCCGCCTGCGAGCGTGCGCATGACGTGGCTCGCGCCGAACAATGGCTCAGAGTCGGTGAGGCGGTGGCGGCCCAGCGAAATCTGCCTGCAGTGGTCGCGTACTGCCACACGCACTTTGGCGGCGTGATGACCGCCGCCGGCCGGTGGCCGGAGGCGGACGCGGCCTTGACTGATGGGATTCGCCTTTGGGCTCTAGGCCGGCGCGCCTTGAAGGCTGGTGCCCTGGCCCGTTTGGCGGATCTACGGATCCGGCAGGGCCGGCTCGAGGAGGCCGAACAGCTCCTCGACGGTCTGTCGCTCGATGAGGACTGCGCCCGGCCGCTCGCAACGCTGTTACTTGGACAAGGCCAGGTGCAACGCGCACGTGAGGTCCTGGAGCGCACGCTCGGGAGAATCGAGCCAACCAGCACAAGCACGGTCCCGCTGCTTGCGCTGCTTGTTGACGTGCACTTGGCAACAGGAAATGTTGATCAAGCCGAGCAGACCGTGGCCACTTTGGAGGCTTGTACAGCCGGTCATGATGCCTTGTACCTGACAGCGGTCCGGGCGTTCACACGCGGCCGCTTGGCGGCGGCCTCCGGTGACCCAGCCGCTCGTGGGTGGTTTCGGGTCGCTGTCGACGGATACGCAGACGCTCAGTTGCCGCTGGAATCGGCGTACTCCCAGCTCGAGCTAGCCGAAGTCCTTGCAAACGATTTACCGGATGTCGCCAGGGCCGAAGCCAAGGCTGCGCTCGACTGTTTTCTCCGGCTGCAAGCCACTAGGTACATCGATTCGGCGGCCGCACTACTGCGCTCGCTGGGACTCCGAGTCGCACCAACCAGGACCGTCGGGGTGGCGGCATTGACCTCACGGGAAACCGAAGTGCTCGAGCTGCTCGGGCATGGGCTGAGCAATCCGGAGATCGCTGAGCGCTTGTTCATCAGCCGAAAGACGGTCGAGCATCACGTCGCCAACGTGCTCTCGAAGCTAGGGCTCCGCAGCCGGAGTGAGGCCGCGGCGTACGCGGTGCGCACGAACCTAGGCGCCAAATAGGGGAGTTCACCGATCCCCCGGGAGTCAAAGCGGCCCATGATCGAGGCGCTAGCAGAGACCCTGGGAGGCTACCGATGAATGATCAATATGACGCGATCGTGGTGGGCGCGCGATGCGCAGGCGCCGTCACAGCGATGCTTCTGGCGCGGCAAGGCCACCGGGTCCTGGTCGTCGACCGCGCGAAGTTCCCAAGCGACACCTTGTCCACCCATGTCATCCATGCCCCCGGCGTGGCCGCACTCGACCGGTGGGGGTTGCTCGATCAGGTGCTGGCAACGGGCTGCCCGCCGATCGAGCGTTACAGCTTCGATTTCGGCCCGGTCGTCATTGCTGGCACAGCCCAGCCTCTCGACGGTCACACCACGGCGTACGCACCAAGACGCAGGGTTCTCGATGCGATCTTGGTCAACGCGGCCGCTCATGCCGGTGCGACCGTCCGGCAAGAGTTCAACGTCGACGACCTGATCTTCTCCGACGGCAAGGTCTGCGGCATCCGTGGACACGTCCGCGAAGCAGACCAGGAGAGCCTTACCGCACGAATTGTGATCGGCGCCGACGGTCGCGGCGGCCACATCGCCAAGGCGGTCCGAGCCAGCTCCTACCACGAGAAGCCGCGACTGCAATGGGCTTTCTATACCTACTTCCGTGATCTTCCGGTGGATGGCTTCGAAACCTACATCCGGCCGTTCCGTGGATTCGCCGCCGCACCTACCAACGATGGGCTCACGATGGTCGTGGCGGGCTGGCCATACGCCGAAGCGCGCTCCTACAAAGCCGATGTTGAGGGGAACTATCACCGCACGCTAGAACTCGTCCCCGAGTTTGGGGCCCGCGTCAGGAGGGCTACCCGCGAAGAACAGTTCCTGGGAGGGGCGGTACCCAACTACTTCCGAACGCCTTTCGGCCCGGGTTGGGCGCTGGTCGGTGACGCCGGCTACAACAAGGACCCGATCACCGCACAAGGGATCTCCGACGCTTTCCGCGACGCCGAACAGTGCTCTGCCGCAGTTCACCAGTGGCTCAGCGGTCAGATGTCGTTCGACGACGCATTTCGCTCATGGCATCAGGAGCGGGACCATAAGGTGCTTGCGATGTACGAGTTCACCACGCAGCTCGCCACGCTCGAGCCTCCACCGCCGGAAATGCAGCAGCTGCTCGGTGCCATTCACGGCAATCAAGCGGCGATGGACGATTTCGTCAGCGTCAACGCCGGGACGCTCTCACCAGAGGCGTTCTTCTCGCCGGAGAGAATAGGCCGAGCCTTTGAACATGCGCTTGCGTGATGATCAGTAGGCCGCGACCGAGTCGTCGGTCCCACCGCCTCCGTCTTGACGCCTGTGATCGAAAACGTACCGATGAGCAGCTCAGGAACGTCCCGTTTCGACGGCTGTGATGGAAAACGCACCCGCCGCCGGCCGAGCGGCTGAATCGAGCGCCAGGTTCTGCCGCGCCCAGAGCAGTAGCCCGAGATAGGCAAGATCAAAGACGCTGCACAGGATGCCGAGGCCCAGGATGAACGTGGATCCGGCAATAGCACCGAACGCAATGGTCGGAGCAAGCGTGCCAATCCATTTCGCCGCCGCGATCACAATGCTCTGACCACGCATACCCTGGCGAGCAACGAACATGGCGATGAACAAGCCGGACATGAGCAGGTTTTGCAGGAACGCCGAGTACCGAGACGCTTCGGTCCAGCCGAACTCCACGATGAAGAGCCACTGGATGATGTACGCCGCGGCGAAGATCAGAATGCTCCATGCCACGAACATCGGCCGGCTCACAAAGCCCGGCAGTTCCTTGCGGCCGAAGCGGAGGAACGTGTAGACGATCACCACATCGGCCAGGCCCCACGCGACGTTGACGAAGGTCTGCACCGAGAGATTGGTGGCGAGACCGCGGACCGCGTAGATCGACTCCCACGCAATGTTCAGCGCGAGCGCAGCCGCGGGGATCGCGTATGTCCGCTGCTGAAACCCAATACGGATTGCGAATGCGTAAACCACCGTCCACGCAACACCGCTCAACAATGTCAAGGCCAAGAGCATGGCGGACTCCCAAGATCCTCAGCGAGCGGCAGCCCCCATCGGTGCAGCACGGCGGCGGGCGATCAGCTTGCCCAGCTCCCAGAGGAACAGGAATACAACGGCGGCGAGCAACGCCCACCCCCACTGCGCGAAGTTCAGACTCACTGTGCCCAGCAGCTTGTTCATGAAATCTGCTTGGGTGATCAGGTAGGCCAGGGCGATTTCGACGAGCGCGGTCTTGTTCATCCTTGGACTGTTGAAAGTCTCGGCGCTGAACACCGATCCCCTCTCTCGGCGAGACTCGAACGCTGCGACGATCAGCATCAGGGAGAAGGCAACCAGGCCGATCGACTGGCCAATCTGAATGCTCCCGTAGTAGTTCTTGCCGATCACGATCAGCAAGAGGTTGGCGACGGCGACAAAAAGGCCGCCGAGGCCACAGGTGATGATCATGGGTTTTGTCAGAATCGACTCGCCTCGCGGACGGGGCCTACGAGACATCAGGCCAGGTGTCTCCTCGTCGAAGCCGAGTGCGATACCGAATGGCGCATTGACAAGGAAGTTGATCCAGAGGATCTGTGCCGGGGTGAAAGGCTGCCCGGCCGCGAGATTGAACAGCGTGGCGCCGAGAAAGGTTAGGACGAACGCGACGAGCTCGAGCAGCACGAAGCGAATGAACTTGTTGAGGTTGTCGTAGAGTTTGCGCCCCTGCTCGACCGCGTAGACGATGGTCGCGAAGTTGTCATCGGAGAGGATCATCCGGCCGGCATTCTTGGCGACCTCGGTGCCGCTACCCATCGCGACGCCGATGTCTGCAGCCTTGATCGCCGGCGCGTCGTTGACACCGTCGCCGGTCATCGCCACGACATGGCCCTTGTCTTTAAGAGTCTGTGCAAGCAGCACCTTGTGTTCGGGGGCGACGCGCCCGACGACACCGATAGAGTCGATCCGGTCTTTCCGTTCCTGATCCGAGAGCGCGGCGAAATCTGCGCCGAGGATCGCATCCCCGTCGATGCCGAGCTGCTTGGCGATGGCGGCACCGGTGACCACGTCGTCACCCGTGACCATCCGAACCCGGATGTGCGCTCGCTGCGCATCCGCCACAGCCGCCTTCGACTCCTCGCGCGGCGGATCGACCATGGCAACAAGGCTGGTGATTTCAAGATCGTGAACGTGCCCGAGGAGATCACCGTTCGGATCAAACTGCGCAGGGTCTAGGTCCCGGAAGGCGCTAGCCATCACGCGCAGACCGGCTTCGCCCATCCGAGCGATGTTCGCCTGGGCTCGCTGACTCAAGTCGTCGGTCGCCGGGATGCTTTTCCCGCCCGACAGGGCGGTACTTACTCGGCCCATGACCGCAGGCGCAGCGCCCTTGACGAAGCAGCGGACGACCGGCTTTCCCGATGCGTCTGTGGCCTGGTTGAAGGTCGCCATCAGTTTGTAGGTGGGATCGAACGGTAGCGTCGCCAGACGCGGAAACTCTTCCCGGGTCTCATCGATGTCCATCCCGGACTTGTGCGCGAGCACGAGCAGCGCGCCCTCGGTCGGGTCGCCAACGACTTTGCCGTCGACAAGCTTGGCGTCGTTGGCGATGACGTACGGGAGGATGGCTTCATCGAGCGTGTCCGTCTTGCCGGCGGGGTGACTGATCCTTCCTTCGAGGCTGTAACCGCTGCCGGTGATGGTGTAGCGATCGGTCGGATCCAACACCTCGACGGCGGTCATCTGGTTCATCGTCAGGGTTCCGGTCTTGTCTGAGTTGATCGCCGACGTAAAGCCCAGCGTCTCGACGGACGGCAGGTCCTTGACGATGGCCTTCTGTTTAGCTAGCTCAACACTGCCGAGTGAGAGCACCACTTGGACCACTGTCGGAAGAGCCAGCGGGATCGCCGCGATGGCAAGCGCTACGGCAGTGGTGAAGAGCATGGTCCACGACTGGCCGCGATAGATCCCGAGTGCGAACATGATGATCATGGTTATGCCGGCCGCCCCGACGATCCACAGCGTCAGGGTGTTCATCTGCTTGGTGAGAGGGGTCTCCTCTACCGCCGTCGCCGACAGCATCCCGGCGATCTTGCCTACCTCTGTTTGGCCGCCAACGCTGGTCACGATCATGACGCCACTGCCGTGGGTCACTGGCGTATGCATGAACGCCATGTTCTCTTGATCGCCAGCGCCAAGATCATCATCGGATAAGGTGTCGGCGTCCTTGGCGGCCGGAACGCTCTCGCCGGTGAGGGCAGACTCATCGATCTGCAATGAGCTTGCGGAGACGATCCGTCCATCAGCAGGGACCTCGTCCCCCGCCGCGATCAAAACGACGTCGCCGACCACCAGCTGCTCTGCGGGGATCTCTGCTTCAACTCCGTCGCGACGTACCCGGGCAGTAGCCTCCATCATCGATTTGAGCGCATTCATGGCGCTCTCGGCTTTGCCCTGCTGTCGCAGACCCCCAATCGCATTGATCAAGCTCAGCACGAACAGCACAATGGCGGTGCTCCACTGCTTGATCACCAGCGAAACCACAGATGCCGCGACGAGGATGATCTGCATATAGCTGGTGTACTGGGCGAACAGACGACGAAGGCTGGATGGTGGCTTCTCCTCGGGAAGCGCATTCGGGCCGTCGCGTTTCAGACGCTCGGCGGCCTCCGCCGCGGAAAGGCCCGAATCCACGTTGACACCGAGCCTGCTGGCAACATCTGCCGGCTCGACCGCGTACCAGCGCTGCTCCGCAGGCACTGGCCGAGTGCTTGCACTGTCTGTCGTCGTCATCAGGACTTCTCGCTCTCGCTGTCAGTGTCAGCAAAGGGATCCGCTGCCGCGCCGGGTGGCGCCTGGGCCTCAAGGGTCTTCTTGATCTCCTTGAGGTTGGCTCGAGCCTCCTCGTCGATCGTCGGATAGCGCGGATCGATGTCGATCAAGGTATTGGCGATCACCGCGCCGGCTGCGATGCGCGCAAACCACTTTCGATCGGCGGGAATCACATACCACGGAGCCCACTCGGTGCTGGTATGCGTCAGCATCTCCGAGAAGGCCTGCTGGTAATCGTCCCAATACTCACGCTCCCGCACATCCGCCGATGAGAACTTCCAATTGTGGTCAGGAAGATCAATGCGCCGCAGAAAGCGGGTCCGCTGCTCCTCCCTCGACAGGTTCAAGAACAACTTCACGATCTTGATCCCGTTGTCGCTGAGGTTGCGTTCCCAGCCGTTGATCTCTCGGAAGCGGCGCTTCCAAACATCTGGCCCGCGGCTGTCCTTTGGCAACTTCTGGTTCTCCAGTAGCTCTGGGTGTACGCGTACGACGAGTACCTCCTCGTAGTACGACCGATTGAAGATCCCGATCTCGCCACGTCCCGGCAACCGTTGTGCAAACCGCCAGAAGTAGTCGTGATCAAGTTCCTCACTCGACGGAACCTTGAAGCTGTGCACCGACACACCCTGAGGATTGACGCCGCTCATCACATGCCGAATCGTTCCGTCCTTCCCGGCAGCATCGAGCGCTTGGAGCACGATGAGGACGCCATGAGTGTCCTCGGCGTAAAGCCGGGACTGATACTCGGCCAGCAAGTCAATGCCGCGCGCCAGCAACTCTTGACCCTGCTTCTTCGAGCCGACCTTGAACGCTGGGTCGAAATCCTTCTCCAGCGACACGTCCGACCCCGGCTTGACCCGGAATGGCTTGACGAAGTCGGCGATCCGCTCCTCGCGATCTGATGGCATGAACTGCTCCTTTCCGCAAGAGCCGTCAGCCGACCACGACTGCCTCGGGGCGGCCTCCACAGCGGAGCCTAGCGGGGTGGTCTGCGGCTGCGGCGCCGTGACCCATGCTGCCGCCCGACCACAGTCGAGGTCGCCCGTCCAAGCATGGCGCCGACGGCCGCACCAACGACGATGTCGCCGGGGTAATGGACGCCGGTGTAGACGCGCGAGAACGCCACAACTGCGGCGGCCAGCCGCAGCGGCAGCCGGAGTTTGGGCAGCAGGTCCCCGACCGAGACAGCGAACGCCGCAGCAGACGCCGAATGGCCGGAGGGGAATGAGGTCGACGACGGCATCGGCACCCAACGGCTCTCAGGGACGCCAAGCTCTGGCCGGTCCGGTCGGCGACGCTCGCCTGCCAGCTTCAGTGGTTGGTTGACCACGAACGAGGTAACCCCGATCGCGGCCACCCCGGTCACGGCAGCGCGGCGGCCTCGGGGTCCGCCGACAAGAGCGAGCGTTGCCGCGATGAGGATCCACGGCTTGGAGAAATTGGCGAAATCAGACACGCGACGAAGTGGACGGTCCAGCAGCGGTGTGGACATCTCCGCCACATTGCGATAGACAGCGCGGTCGAGGCGGCCGAGCCGTCGGAGAATCCGTACCGTACGTGATGGGGGGGTGCGCAGCCGGGTGCTGAGCCGGTCGGCGAGGCGCTCCTCGACCGGTTCCGCAGGGGTCGGGCTGGTCATCTGGTCACCGCCGGGCGGCCGAGGACCGTACGCCACAGCGCAAGCACTGTGGGCTTGGCGATGACTCGAACGGCACGCGCGGCAGGCGAACGTCTTGGTGCGGTGCGCGGCAGTCGGACCGTCAGCGCGCGGGGCCGGATAACGAACCGCAGTGGTGGCTCGAGGTTCAGGGCCTCCCCATCGACCCCGACCTCCACCGGCCCACCGGAACGCACCTCGAACTCCGCGGCTGTCCACTCGCTCCACCTAGCAAAGCGCTGGACCTGGCCGGTGAGCTCCAAATCAGCGAGCCTTTCGGCGTCGGCCGCCGTGTCGACCCGTACATAGGCGATCCCCAACGCGCCGCCATCGATGCGCTCGCGAGTGCCGCCGCCGCGGAGGCGCGCCAGCTGGTAGGGGTTGTTGGACACGAGCAGCAGCTGGGCGCTTGCGGCTTCCTGGCCGGACGGCAGAGTGAAGCGTAGGTCGAGTGGTGTCGCTGCCGGCCCTAGCAGGTCGGGCAACATGGCGGCAGCCGTCTGCATCTTCGCGTCCCGATAGTCCTGCGACTGGACGATCTTCGCATACACACCCATCGACGCATTGTTGACGAAGACGCGACCGTTGACCTCGGCAAGGTCGACCTGGGCGTCGACACCATCCTCGTACGCGTTCAGCGACCCAGGAACGTCGGCGCGGTCAAGACCGAGATCGAGCGCGAAATGGTTACGGGTTCCCGCCGGCACGACAACGAAGGGAATGCCGTGCTGGCTCGCAACCGAGGCAACGAGCGCCTGGGAGCCGTCGCCGCCCGCCATGCCCAGCAGGTCGGCACCACGCCGAACTGCGTCTTCGGCCAGCTGGCGCAGGTCATCGCCCGGATGCAACACAATTGGCTCGATGCCCCGATCGCGGCACAGGTCGACAAGCTTGAACCGCTCAGCCTTGCCCCCACCGGACTTCAGGTTCATCAGCAGGACTGGGTGGCGCGCACGTGGAGCGCGCTTGTCATTGTCAGCCGACCGGACTGGGCTCAGCGCGTAGCTAGCCGCACTGATCGACACCGCGGCCAGCCCAAGCCCGACCCCCAGCACGATGAGGCTCTCGGTGGCGAGCACCAACACGGCAAATGCGGCTAGGGCGACCGCCGTTACAACACTGGCAACGGCACGGGCGACGCCGCGTCGGGACAGGATGTACCACGCGGCGATCACCGCGACCCCGAGCGTGACCACGCTGGCAAGCAGGACGTACCAGTTATGGATCGCGGATATTGCGAGATAGACCAGAGCCGCGACCAGAGCCGCCAGTGCAACCGCGGCCGCGAGCCGGCGCAGCATACTGGGCTTGGGTCCTGTGATGTTTCCGGTCATACCGTTGTCCCCGGAGTCCGCCAGGTGGCCCCGGTCTGTCGTACGTATTCGGCGACTGCCTCGTCGAGCGTCCGGAAGAAGTGTGCCGGGTCGATGGTGCGGGTGAGCTCGTACCGCTCGATCTTTTCGCGTACAGGATCCTTCATCTCCGCGAAGACCAGCGACACATCACGGTCGTTGAGCCAGAGATCCAGCTCATTCAGCATGTCGGAGGCAGTGGTATCGACGTCGGTGATGGGTTCAGCGGCGATGATGAGCCAGCGGAGATCCCTGCGCTGCTCGGCAATCTCTCGCATTGCCTCACCGAACTTCCGCGCGTTGGCGAAGATGAGCGGCGCGTCAAAGCGGTAGACGACCAAGCCGGGCAACAGCTCAGCGTTGGGATACCTCTGGATGTCGTGCAAACCCTCGATGCCCTCGACACGGCCGAGCACGGCATGGTGCGGCCACCACGCACGGCGGAAGACATTGAGAATGGACATGCCCACGGCGATGAGGATGCCGGGCAGCACCCCGAGCAAGGCAACACCCAGCAGCGCGATGATCGACAGCCAGAACTCCGTCCGCCGCTGCCGCCACAGCCTCCGAGTACCTGCGATGTCGGCCAGTGAGAGTGCGGCGGCGATGACGATAGCGCCCAACGTCGGCTGCGGTACGTACTGCATAGCCCCGGTGGCGAAGACCAGGACCAAGGTGATTACGGCCGCTCCAACGATTCCCGTGATCTGGGACCGCGAGCCGGCCTGCTCCGCGACCGCCGTACGCGATCCGCTGGTGCTGACCGGAAAGCCCTGAAAGAAGCCGGCGGCGATGTTGGCCGCGCCGATGCCGATCATCTCTTGATTGCCGCGCACCTGCTCGCCACGCCGGGCAGCGAACGCCGATGCGGTGGACATGGTGTCCGCGAGCGCGACTACCGCGATCGCAATCGCTCCCAGAAGAAGCGGCGGCACATCGCTCCAGCCGACGTTCGGGACCGTGAAGGGCGGAAAGCCCTGGGGGATCAGGCCGACCGTGTCTACACCGTGCTCCTCCAGGTCGAAGGCGTTGACCGCGAGCGCGGCCAGCACCACGACGATGAGGACGCTCGGGACTTTGGGCAGCAGCCTGTTCAGCAGGAGGATGCCGGCGAGCGAGGCGACTCCGAGGATGGCAGCCGTAGCATTCGCCTCGCCCTGCACGAGGCCTGACACGAAGGCGCGCGCCTCGGCCAGAAACCCGTCGGCATCCACCGAGAAACCGAGGAGCTTGGGCAACTGGCCGACGATGATGGTCAGCGCTAACCCGTTCATATAGCCGATCTGCGTTGGTTTGGACAGCAGGTCCGCCACGAACCCGAATTTGGCCAGCCCAGCGGCGACCATGATCACGCCCACCAGCACCGCGAGCAGCGACGCGAGTGCGACGGCCCGCGCAGGGTCACCGCCCGCGAGCATGAGCGGGAGGATCGTCGCCGCGATCATCGGACCGAGGGACGAGTCGGGACCGAGCACCAAGATCCGGGACGGCCCGAAGACGGCGTAGCCGAGCAGGCAGAGGATTGAGGTGTAGAGCCCGGTCACCGGCGGCAGCCCGGCCAGCTGGGCGTACGCCATCCCCTGTGGCACCAACAGCGCCGAGAGGACGAGGCCCGCGACGATGTCCTTGGGCAACCATTTCCGCTGATAGGACTTGATCAGTGCGAGGCCAGGCACGTACGCCCGCCACCGCTGCGGTGCGACATCGAGCTGGGCCTCAGTCATCAGCGCGAAGCCTAGTGCTCGGTGACTCAGGACTGCGCATCATGCCGCGACTCCAGAGCGAAGAGGATCGCGAAGACGAGCACCAGCGTTGCGACCTGGGCCGCGGCCGCCCAGAGTCCCACGGCGACCGTGCCGAGTGCCGGAAGTGCGGCTAGGACTCGCGGCCCAGAACGTCCGATACGCAGTCGTTGCCGAAACCACGCATCGCTGGCGAGGTAGAGCGCCGCCCCGCCACCAAGCGCGACGGCGTACCCAATGCCGAGTGAATGGAAGGGGTCGTGGGCACCGGCCTCGAGCCCGGCGGCGATCGCGATGATGCCGAGTAGCAGCCCGAGGTAGGCGTGGCCGAACGCCTCGAGTGCTAGCCGGGGCCGACCCTCTCGCGGTGCGGCCGAAAGCGCCCGCTCGGCCGAGGTGTCCTCGCCGCCGAAGTAGGTCCACCACAGGCAAGCCGACAGGGCCAGCCCGAGCACGGCGACCGCGGCCACCGACGGCCCGAGCTCGAGCTCGCTGAGCCCGAGGGCGAGCTCGACCAGCGACTCGCCGATGGCGATGATCAATACCAGCCCGTGCCGTTCCACGAAGTGCGCGGCACCGACATCGAAGCCGCCGGAGAGCTTCCGGTACGGCGACACCACCCACCAGACCAGCGGAACCAGGATCCACAGCACAAGCTGACTAGCACCGCCGAGTGCTCCACCGACCAAGATCAACACGGTGCCGGCGACGTTGAGCAGCCCTACCCGAACCAGATCGCTCGCCGAACGGACCCGCTGGGTGCGGCTGAACAGTCCGATATGGACCAGCACAACGACGGCGTAGGCGAGGCCAAACGCCAGGCCGCCGCCATCGAAGGCTTCGGGCACGGTCAGTGCAACCAGGAGGAACCCCGCCATCCCACCGAGCAGCACAAGCCGCCGCGCAGCGGTGTTGGCGGCGACGGCGTTAGTGAGCCACGCGTAGCCGCCATACATCCAGAAGATGATCGCGAGTAGTACCGCTACCCGTAGCAGGTGCAGCAGGTCGGGGTCATGTACCAGCAGTCGCGTGAGCTGGGTGAACGTAAAGACGAAGACCAGATCGAAGAACAGCTCTAGGGTCGAGACCCGCTCGATCTGGTCTGTTGTGGTCGCTGTCTCTTCCGTGAGCGTGCCCCTCTCGTGCCAGTCCGCACGAGATCCTGAGCCTACTGCTGCACTTCGCCGCCCGCAGCCCCGCCGAACCGGTCCGATCCGGTGGACGGTACCCCTCCGGCACCGGGCCGCCAGGACCGCAGGGAGCCACCCGTCAGTGGGATGACGTTCACCATCCCGTTCGGGAATTCCACGTCGTCCGGTACCCCGACCAGGATGGAGCGCTCGGAGACGCCGGCCGCGAAGCCGAGCCCGTCACCGAAATGATCATTGGCTGCCGCCGTGCCATCGATTCCGGTGGAGTTCTGGTCGTACGTCGTTTCGGCGCCAAGATCATCAAGCGGGAAGACCTGCACCAGCCCACTGTCAGTTGCCGCAGCATCCTCGAACGGCGCGGCCACAGCCAGTCGAGTCTTGGTGTCACTCAATCCCGGCGGTGCGAGCACGATGCGGCGCCCGAATTGATCACCCGCCTCGGATACATCTGAGACATTCGTGATGTCCTGAGTCAGCCCAACGCCCGGCGTAAGGGTGACGCCGTTGGAGGTGAAGAGCTGCACGCTGCCGGCGTCGGCCGCGCTTCCGATGTCCTCGGCGGGAATTCCGACCGCCAGGTGCGTCGTACTTCCGGCCCGCACGCTGTCCATGACCTGGCCGAACGCGTCATTGTTCTCCGGAGTGCCAGGAACTCCTGAACTGTCCTGGTCGTAGGCCTGCCCGGCGACGACGCCCGTGTAGAGATCATTGAGAACGGTGAACGCGCCGCCGTTGGTGATCGCGCCGGTACCGGAGCCCAAATCTTCCCCTGGGGTACCGACCGCGGCATCGACCCGGCTGGAGGTTCCGGCGATCAGGCCGAGCGTGATCGCTTCGCCGAACCGATCGCTCGCTTCAGCTGCTCCAGGAATGCCAGCAGAGTCTTGATCAACGGCCCTCGGGTCGTTGAGGCCGGCGGTTAGGAATCCGACCCATCCAGCGTCGTTCTGCCCCGAGACATTGCCGCCCGGAACGCCGACGGCCACCATGGGCAGGTCAGAGCCCAACTCGTTGGTTGCGTCTATCGCGAACCCAAGTTGATCACCGGCTGCGGCCGTCCGTCCAAAGGAGCTCTGTGTCAGCTCCGTCGATGCTCTGCCCTTGCCGAGCCCGCCTGAAGACCCCCAGATGACCTGTGCCAGCCCGGAATCGGTCTGGCCGCTGATGTCCTCGAATGGTGTTCCGACGAGCAGGTCGGTGTTGCCATCGTTATCAAGATCCGCAGCTGCCAAGGTCGTCCCGAATCGGTCTCCTGCCGAGGCTGTGTTGCCCACTGTGCCCGAACCCTGAACAAGGGTGTCGACTGACCCGCCGCCGATCGTGCCGCTGTTGCCGTACATGACGGTCACCTGACCAGCGTCGCTGACACCGCTCGGGTCTGCGTAGGGATCGGCAACCACGGCATCGGAGAAGCCATCGCCATTGAAGTCTGATGAAGCGCCCTTGACCGCCGCCTTCTGCTGCAGCTTGATCATTTTGGCTACCGAGGGGACACCGGCGTTATCGGTGATGAAGAGCATGTAGTACCCCGCGGGAGCAATGTTTGAGGTTGCTGGCGCCGTCGCTGTGATGGTGCTACCTGAGGGCGTGAAGGCCAGCGGAACGTAGCGCTGTCCTTGATCTTGGCTGTGAGTTGCTGCGCCCAGGCGTACCAGGCCAACCTTGGCGATCGATCCGGCCTGGGTGGAGCTGATGCTGAAGTTTTGGCCGTAGGTAGCGGAGTCGGGCGCGGAGTTGATCACCGGCCGAGTCGCCTTCTGGCCGCTGGCATCCTTCTTGTAAAGGTAGGGCGGCTCGAAATACTCGATGTTCTTCTCCAGATATCCCTGGGTGACGCACGTAGCGCAGACTCCGCCGCCGCCGGTGAGTACCCGGCCGTCGGGCAGCAGCGTGGCACTGGAGTGGTATTGGCGGACGCGGTTCGCGCTGGACAAGACCGTCCATGTACCCGTCGACGGATCCCATCGCTCTGCGGCGAATACCGGGTCGCTGAGATCGACGTTCGCATTTGTCGCCCGGCTCATTCCGCCAGTGGCGAGCACGCTGCCGTCCGCCAGAATGGTGAGGTTGTTTTGGCGCCGCCCAACCGACATGGAGGCTGTGGGAGTCACCGTGGTGGTACTGCCATTGACGTTGACGACGACCGCAGTCTTGGTCGGGACGTCGCTTTGTCCGCCCTCGGTTATATCTCCGCCGCCAGCCACCAGCACCTTGCCGATGTCATAGGTGGCGAAGCCGCCATACGTGCGAGCGATGCCATCCCGTGCCTTTGTGGCTGTGATCGCTCCCGTGCCGCTGGTGTTGATGGTGTTCAACTGAGTGGAAGGACCCATGAGCTCGACTTGCCCGTTCGGACGGGTTGTCAGGAACGCGTAGAGCCGGTCGCTGTATCCGCTGGCGTTGCTCAGCCGCCGAAGTGTCTTGTCTGTCTGGTAAACCTCAGGGACGGCCGGGCCGCCGCCAACGATCACCGCTTCATTGTTGCCTAGAGCCTGCACCGCGGGATACCAGCGCGCAGCCGCCATGTCAGGTCCACGGCTCCACGTCTCCGTCTGCCAGTTGAAGAGGTGGGTCTGCACGATGCCGTCGAGCGCAGAATTCTTGTTTCCACCCACCACCAACACGTTGCCATCGGCCAGCTGGGTGTATCCGGCACAGAAGATGTTGTAGTTCGGGACGTCCCTGCGGTTATAAGTGTTGTTGCTGGGATCCCAAACCAGGGCGCGAGTGAAGTTATTGGTTGGCATCTGCTCTGGCGCGCTCTGACCAACGGAATCCCACATCAGCACCTTGCCGTTCGGCAACACCGCCTGGAAGATCGGCACGACTCCGACTTTGGATCCTTGGTCGGTGTTGATCACCGAGCTCCAGGATCCGCCCTGGCCCGGGTCCTGGGCGGCGGCAGCTGAGACTCTCGCGTTGGGCACGTTTTGATCTTCGGTACGCCGGCCGGGAGTCTGCCCGGTGGCCTTCTTGATCTTGGCCGCGCTTGCCAGGGTTTGTTTCTCGATCTTTTCGATCGAGGTGCCGGCAAGATCCTCCTTGGCGTGCTCAGCGTCAGTGTGCTCACCCTCGCCTGGATGGGCGGCCGCCAGGTCGACTCCAATGCCGGCACTGATGATCAAGCCGAACAGTCCCGCCAACGCACTTGCACGCCAATACCTGCGACGCATCTACATCCCCCGAAGGCCTCCAGAGCACATGTTGAACGTCAGTATGTATTGATCAAGCCGGTTGGGGTTGGAGGCTGGGCCCGAATTGCATCGAGTCGTGTTCTAAATGGTCATGCCCCGGTCACCAGAAGCCTGCGGGGGACCGAGGAAGACCGCCTAGCCGCCGCGCTGCGGCGCCAGGCCGGCGGGTACTCAGCGGTTGCCGCTCGCGTCTACCTCGGCCGCCCACCTCGCCTACATCGCAAACGACGGAACACACGGGTCATTCCGGTCGGCTTTTCTGGACAGGCGACCAGGTGGTGATCTCCTCGGCCACGACATCATCGAAGGTCACCCGAACGTCGGCGAATGAAGCTGGAGCAGTACCTCGCTTGGCAGGCTTTGACTTGTGAGAGGAGAGTCCAAGGGGGCGTCATCGCTTCTAGGAGGTCTGGGCATGGCTCGCGGATGGCGGAGTCGTTCGACCACAAAGGGGCTGCTCATCTGCGGGTTTGCGGCCGCGGGCCTATACATCGTCGGGGATATCGTCGCGGGGTTCGCTTACAAGTCGTCCAGGCCATACAGCTTCCAAGATCAATGGATCAGCGAGCTAACGGCCACGGGCTCACCGGTGCGGCCGGGGATGGTGACCGTCGTCACGATCCACGACCTGTTGCTGATCGCCTTCGGGATCGGGGTTTGGCGGGCGGGGGCTGATGCGCATAACAGGAGCCTGCGCTGGTCGGGCGTGGCCCTGATCGCAACGCACGCCTTCGGCCTGGTAATCCACCCCTTCTTCCCGATGACGTCACGATGGCTCGAACCAACCTCCTCCGATTCGATGCACGCGGCGACAAGCGCGGTGTGGGGCATCGGCATCAGCGTGGCGATCGTGCTCGCGGCCGTTGCGATCCGAGGATGGTTTCGGTGGTTCTCGATCGCGAGTCTCGTCGTCATCCTTGGCTTCACAGCGCTCTCGAGCGTCGCTATTCAGGGCATCGAAGAGAACGACACAGCCTGGGCCGGGGCGTTTGAACGCGTTTCCGCCTACGGGGTCATGGTTTGGTTGGTTGTGCTCGCCTGGATCGCGCTGCGTCCCTACAGCGCGAGCCGAACCGGAAGCGCCCGGCGCGGACCGGCGCTAGCTGGTTGAAGCATTAGGCGCGCTACCGCTGATTTTGGCGGCGGCCATCCGATGCGTCGAACGCTTGCGCTCGCCTCCTATCGGCGGAGTCTCGCCTTGGGGAAGACCTCCGACCTCCCTCTCTGAAGTTGATTGAAACGACCGGCTCTAGCGTCTCCGGCCGCCCACGACGGCGCGAGGTCGACTTTGGCGCTGGCCGAATGCCGCGATTCCTGCAGGGGTGGGCCGTCGGCCCGGGCCGCCACGGCCTCGGAGTCACCGCCATCGGCAACAC